>Ga0079225_10001227_pt1 | contig 14296 bp, 12 predicted proteins | sample Poulit2012_FD_76344 | JGI IMG/M metagenome (GOLD analysis project Ga0079225, IMG submission 76344) | Agricultural soil microbial communities from Georgia to study Nitrogen management - Poultry litter 2012 | ecosystem: Environmental > Terrestrial > Soil > Agricultural land | place: USA: Georgia...
CTTTATCGTCCAACCCTTTTTTCCTTTTTCATTATGAGATTTAAAACGAGCTATTGAGTTGGAAGACATCCCTACATATTTCTTCTCATGCTTTTTAGACCACAGCTCATAAACCACATAATCTCTATATTCAGCATATGACGTTTCTTTCAAAATAAAGTTATTACTTGTGATTACTAAGATACGAAAAAAAGTGTCAATATTTTTTTAGGCAAGACGTAGATATGATGCCGATCAGCCTACTTTTAAAAACCACTCACAAAATAAAAAAATGCTTCCGATTTCTCAGAAGCCTGTAGTAGCGGTCCCGCAGATGCGGGAGAACCAGCGTCCGCCTCAGGCGGATAAAGAGCCCGACGAGCTTATTTTATAAACATCTCCAAAATAAAAAAGGCCTCCGATTTATCAGAAGCCTTGGTAGTAGTCCGCCCAAGGCGGAGACTCGAACCAGCGTCCGCCTCAGGCGGATAAAGAGCCCGACGAGCTTATTTTATAAATATCTCCAAAATAAAAAAAGGCCTCCGAATCTCTCAGAAGCCTTGGTAGTAGTCCGCCCAAGGCGGAGACTCGAACCAGCGTCCGCCTCAGGCGGATAAAGAGCCTGACGAGCTAATTTTAAAATACCCCCAAAAAAAAAAAGGCCTCCGAATCTCTCAGAAGCCTTGGTAGTAGTCCGTCCAAGGCGGAGACTCGAACCAACGTCCGCCTCAGGCGGATAAAGAGCCCGACAAACTTCTTTTAAATAATCTCCAAAAATAAAAAAAGGCCTCCGAATCTCTCAGAAGCCTTGGTAGTAGTCCGCCCAAGGCGGAGATTCGAACCAGCGTCCGCCTCAGGCGGATAAAGAGCCCGACAAACTTCTTTTAAATTATTCTCCAAAAATAAAAAAAGGCCTCCGAATCTCTCAGAAGCCTTGGTAGTAGCGGGGGCCGGATTCGAACCAGCGACCTTCGGGTTATGAGCCCGACGAGCTACCTACTGCTCTACCCCGCGATGTGATTTGCAAATGTAAGACATTTATTTCCATTCACCAAATATATTTGAAGACAATTTCATTTTCTTTTTTCAACAGTTGAAATTCAATTCAGCGACAAAAACATTAAGAATAAAAAATTCGTTTATTCGATTGGTCTTTCTATATTTGGACTAACAAACGTTAGTGACTATGATAAAATATTCTGTCGAACACTTAGAATTAAGTGAATTACGCGAGCTGCAGTCTGATCGATTAAAAAATCTTGTCGAATTTCTGGAGAAAAAATCAAAATTTTACCCTGATAAATTTAAGGAGTTAGGCGTATCTTCTTCTGATATAAATTCTATTGAAGATATTACCAAACTTCCTATTACCTATAAACAGGATCTGCGTAAAACCTACCCTTTTGGGATGTTGACCGTTCCTAAAAATCAGTTACAACGTATTCATTGTTCCAGTGGAAGTACGGGAAAACCGACTGTAGTGGGATACACAAAAGAAGATGTAGATCTTTTTAGTGAAGTCGTAGCCCGATCTTTAAATGCCGCGGGAGCTCAACCGGGGATGCAATTACACAATGCTTATGGTTATGGGATATTTACCGGTGGTTTGGGCTTGCATTATGGAGCAGAGAAATTAGGAATGCATGTCTTGCCCATTTCAGGGGGAATGACTTCTCGACAAGTAGAATTGATTATGGATTTTAAACCGGAAGTAATCTGTTGTTCTCCTTCTTATGCGCTAACAATAGGAGAGGAAATGTCCAAACGCGGTTTATCCCCCAAAGATTGTAGCCTTAAATATGCCGTTTTAGGCTCAGAAGCTTGGACGGAAGCGATTCGAGATCACGTCGAGGCAACTTTAGGGGTGCAGGCGACAAACATTTATGGATTAAGTGAAATCATCGGTCCTGGTGTGGCCAATGAGGATTGGGAAGAAAAAGCAGGTTCCTATATATGGGAAGATCATTTTTATCCGGAAATTTTAGATCCAAAAACAAAAAAACCGGTCCCCTTAGGCGGACAAGGTGTTTTGGTGTTGACTACATTGACAAAAACAGGAATGCCCCTACTGCGGTATTGGACTAACGACATTACCAGTCTTTATTATGATCACGGTGCTAAACGAAATATGATTAAAATGAATCCGATTGTAGGTCGATCAGATGACATGCTGATTGTTCGCGGTGTGAATGTTTACCCCAGTCAAATTGAAGAAGCTTTTGGTCATGTTGAAGGTGTTGTCCCAAATTATTATTTGACTCCACTGGAAAAACAGCACATGATTGTTCAATTGGAAGTTGATTTGGAAGTTTCTGACCAGATGATAAAAGACAAGAACCTAAAAAAGGGAGAACGAAGATATAAAGAATTCATTCAAGAATTTACCGCCAAAGTACAAGCGGAAATCAAAAAGAGAGTAGGAATTACTACGCGGGTGAAAGTTCACCCACAAGATACGTTACCTAAAACTACAGGAGGAAAAATCGATCGGGTTTTAAGTAAAAAACAAATGGCGAATTTATAAAGTCAATTGATCGCAATAGTTAGACAAAGCCGGGCATAATTTTATGTCCGGTTTTTTTTATGCCGATGCTCCACCCAATTCAATACTTCTTGATTAAAACTTTTCTTTCCTTCTATGAAATTAGGGCGGATGGGAAGAAAATATAATTTCTCTGGCGAAATAAAAGATTTTAATCGCATAAAATCCTTTTCTGTGGTAAGAATAAATTCATGACTTTCTATTTGTTGAATTTCTTTTGAATTGAAATTATGATGATCCGGGAATTTTAAATGTTGGAAATCCAATGATTTTTCTTGTAGAAAATCAACTAAAGGTTTTGGTTTCGCAATTCCGGTAACCAAAACAAAACCTTTTGGTAAAGCCTCCAATGAAAGTTGATTTATTCCATTTGAAAGATAGTCAGCATATTCTATAAAAGAGAAATACAGAGATTGACAAGGTTTTAGCGACAGCTTTTTTTCAATGATTCGCCTATTGTTTTTCGATAGGTTTTTTGGGGTTTTAGTGACCACAACAATATCTGCTCGTTTGGCTCCTGCTCTTGGTTCACGTAAATTCCCCGCAGGCAACATCCAATCGGTTTTATATAAATTATCGTAAGCGGTCAATAAAATGGATAAGCCGGGCTTAACCTTTCTGTGTTGAAAAGCATCATCGAGCAAAATAACTTCCGGCTGATTATCAAGTTTCTTCAGTTCCGCAATGCCTCTTTGTCTGTTTTCGTCAACAGCTACAGCGATCTCAGGAAATTTCAATTTGAATTGAAGTGGCTCATCCCCGGTGTCTACAGCATCTTCATTTCCTTTTAATAAATAAAAACCCGAAGTCTTTCGTTTATATCCGCGACTTAAAGTGGCAATTTCATAATCGTTTTTTAGCAACCTTATCAAATTTTCTATCATCGGAGATTTTCCTGTCCCGCCCACGCTGAGATTACCGACAGATATTACCGGAAAGTCATATGCCTGATGGGAAATCCAATTCCAGTCAAAAAACTTATTGCGCACCCAAACAATTGCTCCATAAAGCAATGAGAAGGGCAATAAAATTTTTCTAAGATTTTGCATGTTGGCGAAGATAAAATAATTCAACTTAGTTTTCCGCCTATTTCTTAATTACCACAAAAAATCATAATTTTCATATACCTAAACTGCTTAGGTATATAAATATTTTTATCTTTGTGTTTATAACTCAAACTTCTTGATTTTGTATAAAGGGAATTTAGATACCATAATATTAAAACTCTTATCAGAAAATGACAAGATGTATGGCTATGAGATCACAAAAAAAGTAAAAGAATTAAGTCATAATAAAATTATAATTAAAGAAGGAGCGCTTTATCCGGCCTTACACAGATTAAAATCAAAAGGTTTTTTGGAAGTCGAAACGCTGAAGGTTGATAACCGTTTGAGGAAATATTACAAACTCACCGAAAACGGAAATAAAGAAAGCATTACAAAAACTGCTGAGCTCAAAGAATTTATAGAAACTATGCAATTATTGTTGAATCCAAAGTTAAGCTTTAAATAATTAATTGATGATGAGAAAAGTAAGCCAACAGGAAATAGAAAAACTATATCAATTCACCCGTCAACATTATGTGGAGTATTTCGATTTACAAACCGAGTTAGTCGATCACCTTGCCACAGGGATGGAAGAAAACTGGTCGGAAAATCCTGAAATGAATTTTGAAGAGAACTTACAAAAGGAATTTGAAAAATTCGGGGTTTATGGTTTTATGCATGTAATTGAAAGTCATCAAAAGGCCATGAATAAAAAATATTGGAAAATTTTATGGAGAGAAACCAAAAGTGAGTTAGCCAACCCGAAGATTTTATTTTTCAGTTTATTATTATTTCTGCTCCCGTTTGGATTATCTTTTTCTAAATTGGGAATAGATATTTTGCAAATAACTTTATTCCTCTTAACTGTTTTCGCTGTAGTTTATACCTTCAGACAAAACAAAAAACAAGCGCATAAAAAGAAAACCAACCAAAAAGTTTATCTGTTAGAGGCCATGATTTCGAATGCACAATCCAGCACTTTACTTTTCATGCTCTCTTATCAAGTTGTTTTATTTATAGGAAGCAGGGAAAGTTTTGAGCCAAACATGTTATATTCTTTTTTGATTGCTTTGGCAGTCAGCTTACCTTTTTTGATAATTTATTTAACCATAAAAGTACTTCCGCAGAAAAAAGAAGAGATTTTGAAAGAAGTTCACCCGGAGCGGATTTTACTCACTTAAAGTTCTATTTCATTTTACAAAATCCTTGAATTTCCTTCTAAAAAAACTATATTGGTTGAAGATTCTAAAAAACACAATTTAGATTTATGAAAATCAAAGATATACTCACAGAAATAGAGAAACTTGCCCCACTTCCCTATGCGGAAGATTTTGACAATGTCGGTCTTTTAGTCGGCGACAAAAATGCTTCGGTAAAAGGGGTTTTAATTGCTCACGACACTTTGGAAGAAGTCGTCCAAGAAGCTATCGACAAAAAATGCAATTTGATCATCAGTTATCATCCCATTATTTTCAAGGGATTGAAAAGTTTAACCGGAAAAACATATGTCGAACGCGCGGTGATTAAGGCCATCCAACATGACATTGCTATTTACGCCACGCATACCGCTTTAGACAATTCTTTTGACGGAATGAATGCGATGATCTGTAAAAAACTGAACTTAAAGAACCGGGAGATTTTAATTCCTCAAGCCAAAACGATTAAAAAATTAGTGACTTATGTTCCTAAAAAACAAGCAGACCGTGTTCGTCAAGCTATTTTTGATGCCGGAGCCGGCAATATCGGTAATTACGATAATTGTAGTTTTAACTTGTCCGGATTAGGCAGCTTTAAAGGGAATGAAGCCTCCGATCCGACTGTAGGAGAAAAGGGGGAAATACATTTTGAAGAAGAAATTCAATTAAATATAACTTTCCCAAGAGACAGAGAAAGCGCTGTCATCCAAGCACTACTCTCCACTCATCCTTATGAAGAAGTGGCTTATGAGATTACGGAGTTGGAGAATAAAAATCAACATATTGGAATCGGGATGATTGGCGAACTCGATCAAGCTGTTTCAGAAACAGATTTTCTAAAAAACTTAAAAGAAACTTTTAATTTAAGTGTGATTCGGCACAGCAGATTACTGGATAAGAAGATTGGGAAAGTTGCCGTTTTGGGTGGCAGTGGCTCGTTTGGTATCGGAGCTGCAAAACAAGCGGGAGCAGATATATATGTCACCGGAGATTTGAAATATCACGACTTTTTTATGGCAGAAAATCAGATTGTTTTAGCCGACATCGGGCATTATGAGACCGAACAATTCACAAAAGAGCTTTTACAGGCTTATCTTACAAATAAATTTCGTAGTTTTGCAATCGTTTTATCGGAAGAAAATACCAATCCAATTCAATATACCTGATTATGGCAAAGAAAAAGAAAGAAATGACGAATGAGGAGAAGCTAAGAGCGCTTTATAATTTGCAATTAATAGATTCACGCATTGATGAGATCCGCAACCTCAGAGGGGAATTACCTATAGAAGTTGAAGATTTGCAAGATGAAATTGCTGGTCTGAACACGCGATTAAGTAAACACGAGCAAGAATTAGAAGATACTGAACAGCAGATTAAAGACAAAAAAAACTTCATTGAAGAAGCTAAGGTTTTGATGAAGCGGTATAAAAAGCAACAAGAAAATGTGCGTAATAACCGTGAGTTTAATGCACTTGACAAGGAGATTGAGTATCAAGAATTAGAAATTCAATTGGCTGAAAAACATATCAAGGAGTTTCGTGCTCAGATTGAACATAAAAAAGAAGTTATTGAAGAGACGAAAGAAACCATTGCTAATTATGAAGAACACTTGTCTCATAAAAAGAAGGAGCTCGACACCATAATGGCCGATACGGAGAAAGAGGAAAAAGATTTATTGAAAAAATCTGAAGACTACAAAGCAAAACTCGAAGATCGTTTGGCTAAAGCTTATACTCGTATCCGCAACAGTGTAAAAAACGGGATTGCTATTGCTCCTATTGAACGCGGAGCATCAGGTGGTTCTTTTTTCACCATTCCACCACAAGTTCAAATGGAAATTGCTTCGCGAAAAAAAATAATTACTGACGAGCACAGCGGGCGAATCTTAGTCGATGCTGAATTGGCTAAAGAAGAAGAGGAAAAAATGGCAAAACTTTTTGGATAATTAATCCTACCTAGAAATAATCATAACCTATCGAAATCCGCATTTTAAAACAAATGCGGATTTTTTTTGTCTTTTCAAACTTGTTTAAAAAATAATCTCTTCCCCTCTAACTTTTTCTAATCCTTTCCTTTATAAATAATCCCCTGAAAAAGTTGCAATACAATAATCTTTCTCTATTGGCGAATAGTTATATTTAATATAAAACTACTTGCCACAAGGTAAATTAATCTTAGTTTAGAGATTAAATTAATCCTTAAAACTTAATATATTATGAGTTACCTTAATTTAAACAAAGAAAAAGCACAAGCGGTTGCTAACGAATTGAATACCTTGTTGGCGGATTACCATTTATACTATCAAAAGCTTCGTAACTTTCATTGGAATATCGTTGGTTCTTACTTTTTTGAACTGCACGAAAAGTTTGAAGAGATGTATAACGATGCTCAAGTAAGAATTGACGAAATTGCAGAACGCGTATTGACTTTACGCTATACTCCGACCAGCAATTTTTCTGATTATCTCGAGATGGCTCATGTAAAAGAATCACCTTCTGACTTAGAAGATAAAGAGATGATGAAAACTTTACTGGAAGATCACGGTAAACTTCTCAAGCAAATGGCCAAAGTAATGGATGCTGCTGATAAAGCAGAAGATGAAGGTACTTTGGATCTCATTGGTGGCTATATTGCAGATCATGAGAAAACCAGCTGGATGTTAGACGCTTGGACAATGAAAAAGACAGAAAAACACAAGGTTTTATAAGAAACCTAACAAGTTACGCTATGAGCTGATCAGATAAGCTCTAAGCAATTCACTTTTTGGAGTTGAAAGTTCAAATTTTCAACTCCATTTTTTGTTGAAGTATTTATTTTAATAACACAGGTTATTTTACCTGCGGATGCTCAATTAAATGATCGACAAAAAACCGCCATCTTTTCTGTTGAATATAGGGGTAATACTTTTTCGGATAAGCGTGTCGTGCACTGGGTACGATTAACAAATCGAAATATTTCCCTGCTTTGATCAGAGCTTCGCTTAATTTAATGGTAGCGGAAACATTGACATTTTCATCTAGAGCTCCGTGAATCAGTAAAAGGTTTCCCTTCAATTTGTTCGCTAATGTAATGTTGGAATGATTGTGATAGTATTCATCTACCGGCCAGCCAACATACAATTCCGGCCACCAAGCTTTTTCCATTCGCCAATCGTGATCTCCGGCTGAGGAAACGGCCACTTTATAAGTTTCATTAAAAGCTATTAAGGCATGCGCTGCGTCATAACCTCCTGCGGAATGCCCATAAATTCCTACTCGAGTGGTATCGATCCAATTATATTTTCTTCCTAACTGTTTAATGGCCAACTCGTGATCTATTAGATTATCTCCCATATTTTTATAAGACACATCTTGAAAAGCTTTCGACCTGCCTGCGGTCCCCATTCCATCAACTTGCATGACTACAAACCCAAGTTCAGCTAAGGCTTGATTGGAGTTGTACAAACCATAAACTCCCTTGGAAAAAGTATTTGGAAACACGTTTGTATGCGGACCGGTATAGACATATTCAATCAGGGGGTATTTCTTGTCAGGATCAAAATCTGTCGGCTTCCATAAAGCTCCGTAAAGTTCTGTTTTTCCATCTTGGGCTATTGCGGTAAATAACTGCGGAAAATCCCATCCCATTTTTTGCAAATCTTCAATATCTGCTTGTTCAATTCTCATTAAAACTTCACCCTCTTCCGTACTTCTCAACAATGTATAATTGGGTTGTTTTGCGGTGGAAAGATTATCTAAAAAATAATTTCTGTCAGGAGAAATATAAACTTTATGGTTGACCGCTTCAGGAGTCAATAACCGAAGATTATTTCCATCAAAATCAATTTTATACAGCATTTTATAATAGGGATTTACATCAGTTTCTCTACCCATAGCCGTAAAGTAAACTTTTTCATTGTCCACATCAATCGATTTTATATCGTTCACTACAAATTCACCTTTGGTCAATTGCTTCAATTTTCCGCTATCCCAATCCAAAACATAAAGTTGTTTCCATCCGGTTTTTTCAGAAGTTAAAAAAGCGAGGTTTTTATCTCTTACAAATCTAAATCTGGTGTGGTAATCAATGTTGGTTTCACTTTCTTCGGTATAAACTATACGCGTTTTTCCGGTATTTGGATTTACTTCAATAAAATCTTTTTTCTTAAATCCACGATGATCGTATGTCCCATAAATCATTTTGCTGTTGGAGGACCATGATAAATCTCTTCCAAAATCCAATCGATGCGGTTGAGGATCCAAATTTAATTTTGTCATTTCCAAACTTTCCACATCAAAGACGACCGGATAAAGTTTGACGAAATTCATATCTCCCGGGGAAGGACGAAAATAAGAAACCAACTCTGCCCGATACAAACTATCTTGAGACCAATCTAACATATACATCTTATCCGCTTCCCGCATATCGGTAATTTGGGTTAGAATTTTCTTGCTATCCGGAGACCATTTCACTTTTAACCGCGGTTCGGGATATGCATTTTCCCCCTTCATAGTTTGACTCCAACCATAAGCACTTCCATAAATATAGTCTTTCTCTCCATCTGTCGATAAAGCTTTTACAGTATTGGTATTTCTGTTTTTCAAATACAAATTGTCCTCTTCAATATAAACTTCGTATTTTTTATCCGGTGAAACAGAAATGCTTTTATCTCTTCTCTTATAGTAATCCTTCAAAGGCGAAATTTTATAGCTTTTAAGATTTATCCCATATCTACTATTTTTGAAAACAAAATTGAATTCATCTTTATTTCTCCAATGTATAATCCTAATCGGAAGTTTTTTGTGATTGATTTCTTCTTCAGTTAATTCAGACAAAACATCTGCCAGTTTCTTTTGATCAAAACTCTTTTGTTTTTTAAGCTCTTTAAAATCCACAGAGAAATATTCAAACCCATTCCTGGTTTTAATTCGGTAAGCAAATCCTGAATTATCCCCAAACAACTGCGGTTTCACTTCCAAGTTATACGTTTTTTTATTAATACTATCCCAAACAAAATTCTGAGCGCGTTCAAAACGCTTTTCCATAATAGAATCGGCATTGGATTGTGCAGAGAGTTGAAATGAACCAACCCACGTACAAATCAGTACGCTAAAAATATTAAATACCAGCGGGTTTTTTTTCAATAGCATATTTTCTTGATATATTTTTATAATTTTTCAGAAAATTAATAGAAACTAAACAGCATTTACTGTTATTGTTTAGACAAGCAATATCGTTAAATAATAAACTAAATGTAATCAATTTCATTCTAAAATTTCCATATCTTTGGTAGGTAACCTTCAATTTAAATTTCATGAAAAGCTTAAAATTAATATTGTTTTTCTTTCTTGGCTTGGTAATTCAAACGTCTTGGTCTCAAAGGAATCTGACGTTAAAGCCGGAATCGAAATACGAGGTAATCTCCGAAATGGAAACCAATACCACTATGAGTATGATGGGCCAGGATATGGATATGAAACAAGAGCAAAACTCCACTTCCATCCTTGAAATTACTGCTGAAGAAGAGGATTTATATAATTTCACTGTAGAAGTTGTAGCTATTACTGCCAAAATAAGTCAGATGGGACAAGAAGAATCTTATGATTCAGCAGATGAGGAAAGTCAAAAAGGACCTTTGGGCGTTGCTTATAATGACCGTTTAAACGACAAAAAACATTTCAAAATAAGCAAACAAGGTGAATTGATTAATCCTGAGGAAATCGAGGAAGAAATCGCAGGTGAAGCTTTTGGAGAACTTCAGCAATATTTCTCTTTTTTCATCCCTCTTCCCGATGATATTGCAGTCGGAAAAACTTGGACAGATAATCAAACTGTGGAAACCGATGAGCTCAATCTAAAGTCAGATAAAACCTATACAGTGATCTCGATTGACGGAGATTTAATCACCTTAGGACTAAAAGGAACTATAAATATGCGTCAGAATATGGTAAATGAAGGAGCAACCGTAAAGACCAATCTCCGTGGAACCACTTCAGGCGAAACAATTGTGGACAAGGCTAATAATATTATCAAAAGTGATCATAGTTTCACACAGTTTGAAGGAAATACGCAAGCATCAGGAATGGATATACCGATTTCTATGAAAACAACTGTCAAAAACAGCGTAAAAGAAATCAAGTAGTATTAACTTTAAAAGAGATAAATTCAGTTCGAAAACACCCATAAGTTAAGACGCCAATAAAGAAATCCATTTGGCAAAGAAAAAACTCAAAAAAACCCTTCCTCGGTCAACTCTGATTTTGTCATTGCAATTATGTCAGTTAATCAGAGCGAGAATGCTTATTTTTACGTTTTGAATTTTAAAATCAATTGTTTTGTCCAAAAAGAAGTCTCCTAAGGTTACGCCATTAATGAAGCAGTATAATCGGATCAAGGCGAAATATCCGGATGCTGTTTTATTATTTAGAATCGGCGACTTTTATGAAGCTTTCGGGAAAGACGCTATAAAAGTTGCAGATATTCTCAATATTGTTTTGACCAATCGCAATAACGGTGATTCAAAAATAGAATTGTCGGGTTTCCCCCATCACGCTTTAAACACTTATTTACCTCGATTGGTAAAAGCAGGAGAACGCGTGGCGATTTGCGATCAATTAGAAGATCCTAAAACCACTAAAAAGATTGTCAAACGCGGAGTAACTGAAGTGGTTACCCCCGGAGTTGCTTTAAGCGATGATGTTTTACAGAGCAAAACCAATAACTTTTTAGCGGCGCTTCATTTTTCCAAAACCCAAATAGGAGTTTCATTTTTGGATGTTTCTACAGGAGAATATTTAATCGCACAAGGCGCTAAGGATTATATTGATAAATTATTACAGAACTTTAACCCAAGCGAAGTGTTGGTTTCCAAAAGTATGAAATCAAAATTCACCGAATCATTCGGCAGTGATTTTCATGTTTTCCTCAAGGAAGATTGGCTCTATAAACCGGATTATGCACGGGAAAGTTTGAACAAGCATTTCCAAACTAAAACGCTTAAAGGTTTTGGAATTGACCATTTAGAAGAAGGAATTATAGCTGCGGGAGTCATCTTACATTATTTGGAAGAAACCCAGCATCGTAAACTTCAGCACATCTCCTCAATTTCTCGTATTTCTGAAGAAGATTATGTTTGGATGGATCGGTTTACCATGCGTAATTTGGAGTTGTATCAAGCCAACACCCCACAAGCGGTAACGCTTATCGATGTTATTGACAAAACAATTTCTCCAATGGGCGGTCGACTTCTAAAAAGATGGCTGGCACTTCCTTTAAAAAACATCGAGCAGATAGAACAACGCCACCAGAGTGTGGAGTTTTTACTTAAAAACGCGGAATTAAAGGAAAATATTCAAAAACAGATTAAGAAAATCGGAGATCTGGAAAGATTGATTTCAAAAGTAGCTACTCAGAAAATCAATCCCAGAGAAGTGATGCAACTTAAAAACTCTTTAGATGCCATAATTCCTATAAAGGACAAAGCAAGTGCTTGTAATTGTGAGTCGTTAAATGTAATTGCAGAAAACCTACACACTTGTGATTTACTTCGTCAAAAGATTGGAGAAGCTTTACAAGACGAGCCACCGGTCAATATTCAAAAAGGAAATACGATTGCCGAAGGTTTTTCTGAAGAATTAGACGGACTTCGAGAATTAGCTTTTTCAGGGAAAGACTATCTCAATCAAATGTTGCAAAGAGAAATTGAGGAAACAGGTATCAGCAGTTTAAAAATTGGTAATAACAATGTTTTCGGGTATTACTTAGAAGTGAGAAATACCCATAAAGATCGCGTTCCTGAAAATTGGACACGCAGACAGACTTTGGTTAATTCTGAAAGATATATCACAGAAGAACTCAAAGAATATGAAACCAAAATCTTAGGAGCGGAAGAGAAAATTCAAATTCTCGAACAAGAACTTTATCAAAAGTTAGTGTTTTGGATGAATGATTATATCCAAACCGTTCAGCAAAACGCAGCATTAATCGCACAGTTGGATTGTTTATGCGGATTTTCTCAACTCGCTTTGGAAGAAAATTACGCCAAACCTCAACTCACCAAAAATTATGAAATAAATATTACCGATGGAAGGCATCCGGTTATTGAGAAACGTTTGCCGATAGGAGAAGCTTACATTGCCAATGATTTGTTTTTAGATCGCGAAGAGCAACAAATCGTGATGATTACCGGTCCGAATATGAGTGGTAAATCCGCTTTATTACGACAAACCGCATTGATTGTTCTGCTGGCTCAAATCGGCAGTTTCGTGCCTGCTGCAGCGGCTGAAATTGGAATTGTGGATAAAATTTTCACCAGAGTTGGTGCAAGTGATAATATCAGTTTAGGCGAATCAACTTTTATGGTCGAAATGAATGAAACCGCCAGTATTTTAAACAACATTTCAAAACGCAGTTTGATCTTGCTCGATGAAATTGGACGAGGAACCAGTACTTATGATGGAATTTCAATTGCTTGGGCGATTACTGAATATTTACACGAACATCCTGACCGACCTAAAACTTTATTTGCGACCCATTATCACGAACTCAACACTATGGAAAAAACTTTTGACAGAATCAAAAATTATAATGTTTCTGTCAAAGAATTAAAAGACAATGTGCTGTTTATGCGAAAACTTGAACCCGGAGGCAGCAAGCACAGTTTTGGAATTCACGTGGCTAAAATGGCAGGCATGCCGCAATTGGTCGTTGGCCGAGCCAATAAAATTCTAAAACGTTTGGAAGAATCGCACAGCGGAGAAGAATTAGGAGGGAAATTGGAAACCGCCACCGAGAGAGATTCACAGTTGAGTATCTTTCAGTTGGATGATCCGCTTTTAGAAAATATTAAATCCGAAATTTTGCAGACGGATATCGACACGTTGACTCCTGTTGAAGCATTGATGAAGCTCAATGAAATCAAACGAATGTTGGCTCCTGCAAAAGAGATAAAACAACACGAAAAATAATTTCTTTAATTTCATTTGCTTAAATGAATAAATGTATTAAATTTGCAGTCGCATTTAAGAAATGTTCTTTTAAATACAAATAGGCGAAAATAGCTCAGCTGGTAGAGCGCCACCTTGCCAAGGTGGAGGTCGCGGGTTCGAATCCCGTTTTTCGCTCCACAAGTTAACAAGCGAAAAATGATTTTGTGTTTTTCGCTTTTTTACTTTAAATTTTTTTTGCTCGAGTGGTGGAATCGGTAGACACGTTGGACTTAAAATCCAATGGACAGATAATGTCCGTACGGGTTCAAGTCCCGTCTCGAGCACAAAAACCCTCTTAATCTTTTGATTTTGAGGGTTTTGTGTTTTTACACGCCTTCTTTTTGACTCCATTTTGTACGTATAGATGACAACTAACTAAAAAATGGTGTCGTCTTATCTGATTATTTCCTTTTTCTATCATATAGTTTATTTTTATAAATATATTTGGTTATGTTGTAGAATAATGTAGAAATTTATTATCTTTATCAAAATCAATTTTACGACAAATGGATCTACACAACATTTTAAAAAATCTAAATCAAGACGAAAAGGTCGAACTGGCGCAAC
>Ga0079225_10001228_pt1 | contig 14291 bp, 19 predicted proteins | sample Poulit2012_FD_76344 | JGI IMG/M metagenome (GOLD analysis project Ga0079225, IMG submission 76344) | Agricultural soil microbial communities from Georgia to study Nitrogen management - Poultry litter 2012 | ecosystem: Environmental > Terrestrial > Soil > Agricultural land | place: USA: Georgia...
TAAATAACGTGTTTTGGATTACCAGGAACTTTAATTCCCCAATCGAAAGTCGTTCGAGATACGGCTAAATCTTCAAGGCCCGGTAATAGGAAGTTATTTAACATTTCATTTTTGCGACTTTCCGGCTGAATAAAATCTGGGTGGTCCTTGTAATATTGAATTAAACGATCGGCGTATTTACTCATTTTGAAGAAATATGACTCTTCTTTTACCTTTTCGACTTCTTTTCCGCAATCGGGACAGCGACCATCATCTAATTGAGTTTCTGTAAAAAAAGACTCACAAGAAATACAATACCAACCTTCATATTCATCTAAATAAATGTCGCCTTGTTCTAATAATTGGGCGAAGATTTTCTCAACTACTTTTTTATGTCGTTCTTCCGTCGTACGGATAAAATCATCGTTCGTAATTTTTAACTTTTTCCAAAGCTGTTGGATGTTTGCGACAATTTCATCTAAATATTGTTGCGGTTCTTTACCTTGCTCTTCCGCTGCTTGTTGAATTTTTTGTCCGTGTTCATCTGTTCCAGTTAAATAACGAACGTCGTAACCTCGCATCCGTTTATACCGAGCAATCGCATCCCCAGCAACAGTTGAATAGGCATGTCCGATATGTAAATCGCCACTCGGATAATAAATCGGTGTCGTAATGTAAAATGTCTCTTTTTTTGTTCCCATTCCATTAACTCCTTCTTTCATTACTATTCGCTACGTACTATTGTAACGATGTTTATTGAAATAAGAAAGTATAAAGACGATTGTCTGACTTGATCTATCGATGATTATCTCTAGCTTAGCCTCATTCGTTTTCGTGCATACTTTTCCCTCTATAATCTTTATTGAACCCTAATTGCACATTAAGATTGACAATTTGAGGTTTAAGGTCCTATAAAATGACATTTACGGTTAAATGATATATAATATTAATAGATTTCAATAATATTATTTTATTACCTAGAAGTCAGAAATGTGTGAATACATATTTACTTAATTAATAGACACTTTTACATTTATTGAATAAATAGTCATTTACTTGTGAAGTTTTCACTTTACAATCATTCTATTCAATGTTTTAATTACATTATAAATACAAATATTATAAACTTTTCATTTTCTCCCAACATTATATAGAAAGAAAAAAAGGGAGAAAATAAAAGGAAAGGAGACAAAGTTTATATTATGAAATCTACTGGCATGGTTAGAAAAGTAGACGAACTAGGTAGAGTCGTCATTCCAATTGAATTGAGAAGATCCCTAGGCATTAAAGAAAAGGATGCGATCGAGATCTATATCGACGGGGATCAAATTATTTTGAAAAAGTATGTACCGAATATGGCATGCCATATTACGGGCGAAAATACGAAAGAAAATCTTGCCCTAGCTAACGGGAAGATTGTACTTAGCCCAGAAGGTGCAAAAGAGTTAGTAGATGAAATTAGTAAACATTTCGACGTGTAAGAAGAAATAGTTTACAAGATTCATTGATTTTACTAACCCTTACAATTAATTCTATACTTTACTTTTACATGTTCTAACTTGCTTATACGCTACGTGTAAGCAAGTTTTTTAATTTTAAAAAGTTATTAATCATCCTTTTTCACATGAATTGCTTCATATACGTCGCGACGTGAAAGTTTACGATCTTGAGCAACTTTTCGCATTGCTTCTTTATGGGGGAGTCCCGTTTCTTTTTCATAATGCGCAACATGTTCTACAATCGAAAGCTCTTCCCACCAATGCCCTACCTTTAACTCCGCCTCCGCATTTCCCTCAATTACAAGAACACATTCACCACGTACTGGATTGTTTTCTACCCAATCTTTAACTTCTTCAACGGTACCACGAATGTACTGTTCGTACACTTTCGTAAGTTCTCGAGCAAGGGCCACCCGTCGTTTACCAAAGAATTGAGCAATCCTATGTAAAGTTTGAGCGACTCGATGGGGAGATTCGTATAAAATGAGGGTCGCTTTTTTCCGTTGCAAACGTTCGAGCAACTCTTTTTGTTCTTTTTTCCTCCGAGGCAAGAACCCGATGAATAAAAATTGCTCCGTCGGTAAACCAGAACCGACTAAAGCTGTAATTGCTGCATTTGCTCCGGGTAAAACGATAACAGATAGGTCTTTTTTAATCGTCGCTTGGACAAGTTCATAGCCTGGGTCGGAAATTGCCGGCATCCCTGCATCACTAACGAGGGCGATATCTTTTCCTTCGTCTAATTTCCTTAAGAGATATGGGATTCGTTCGTTTCGATTATGTTCATGATAACTAATCGTTTCTTTTTCTATTTCAAAATAGTGTAGAAGTTTTTTCGTATGACGAGTATCTTCAGCTGCAATTAAATCTACTTCAGCTAAGATACGTACTGCACGATAGGTTATATCTTCCAAGTTACCTATCGGTGTCGGTACGATATATAGTGTTCCTTTTTGATTTTTTTCATAGCTGTTTTGTATATTCATCGATTGTATCCCTCATTGATTCAATTAATTGTAATTTTTGCCTCCGGGTTAATCGCTTTATTTCGTATTCTCGCTTTAAAGCTTTGGATTTTGTCGGTAGACTCTCTACATAAACGAGCTGAAAGGGACCACGACCTCGGGTATATTTTGCTCCTTTACCAGCCTCATGTAACTGTATGCGTCGTTTTAAGTCTACAGTGTAACCGGTATATAACGTATGATCTTTACAACGTAGTATATAAACGTAATGATTATGTACCATAAATAATTGACCGAGCCTCCTCAGTATACGTATTGTCTTCTTCATATACGTATAAGGGAGCTAACGTTTTTAAACCGCTACGACCATCGCGAGTTCCTTCTAATAATACAATATTTGCTTCTTTGTTCTTTTTCGGATAAATAAAACGTAAACGTTTCGGTTCGATGTTATACTTACGAAAAAGAGTAAGTAAATCGACGAGGCGGTCCGGTCGATGGACAAGTGCTACTTTACCGCCAGGCTTTACATAACGCTTTGCTGAACGTATAACATCTTCTAACGTACACATTCGTTCGTGGCGAGCGATTGTTAGATAATCATTTTTATTATATTCTGTCCGTTTTGGGGTTTTAAAATAAGGTGGATTACATGTGACGACATCGTAATAGTCGTGATGTAATTCCGGTTGCACTTCACGTAAATCGCCGATAATAATTTTGATTCTTTTTGTTAAATTATTTAGTTGCATCGTTCGTTTAGCCATATTTGCTAATCGTCCCTGAATTTCTAAACCGGTGATAGAAGCTTTTGTCCGATCTGCTAATAAAAGTGGAATAATCCCATTTCCTGTTCCTAAATCTAATATATTTCCTTTCTGAATAGGGACGTAAACGAAATGGGCTAATAAAATTGCATCGAAAGAATAAGAAAAAACCGTCGGACTTTGAATGATTGGCCTTTCCTTTCCTGAGACGAGCCGATCGAGCCGTTCATCATCATATAGTTGTACCACGTTTTATCCTCCAATAATTCACTACGTTTTATCATCAAAAAAACCTCAATCATGGTTATACGTTCGTAGCATAACCATTTCATGAGGTATTCATTTAATCTTTATTAAACAATTCAAAACAAAAGAGACAATCTTCATCCGAACGAGGGCTTCCGAAATGCATATGACAAATATGGAACCCCTCCATATATAGACGCGCTAAATTATCAAGCCCATCATGGGGAGGAGATTTCTTTTTAACCCCTTTTTCTTCTTCTTCCTTTTCTTTTTGGGAGTAAAAATGTGTACGCAAATGTTCATTTTCAATCGTCAAACGATGATTTTCTTCAATTAATTTACTTAAATCGTTTTTTAAAGTACCTAATTTTTCGTACAATTCGCCAATCTGTGTTTCCATTTGCGTCACTTGCTCGAATATTTCTAATTTGTTGTTCACTTGAACTCCACCTCTTATTCAGGGATTGACAATGTGATCGCATCTTCTTCAATCATCTCATCGAAAGAGAATTGGATGATTTGTTGTGTTTCTTCTAGTTCGACGTGAATTGTTTTTGCTAATATATTTAAATCGACAACTTTACCTGCGCCTCTTTCTGTCTCTACACGTTCACCAACATCGGGTAAATTGCGTTTTGCTTCTTCATAGGTTTCATTTTCATATTTTAAGCAACACATAAGACGGCCACATAGTCCTGAGATTTTCGAAGGGTTTAAAGATAAATTTTGGTCCTTTGCCATCTTAATCGATACTGGTTCAAAATCACCTAAAAAGGTCGAACAACAGAGCATTCGACCACAAGGGCCGATTCCGCCGAGTAATTTCGCTTCATCCCGAACTCCTATTTGTCGTAGCTCGATTCTAGTTTTAAAGCGAGCAGCTAGGTCTTTTACAAGTTCGCGGAAGTCGATACGACCGTCCGCTGTAAAATAAAAGATTACCTTATTTCGGTCGAAAGTATACTCCACATCGACTAGATTCATCTCTAATTCATGAGAGGCAATTTTCTCCTCACAAATAACGTAAGCCTCTTTTGCCATCTGTTCATTTTTTTCGACATTTCGGCGATCTTTTTCATCTGCTATTCGTATTACTTTCTTAAGGGGTAAGACGACGTCATCTTCATCGACTAATTTATTAGCGATTACTACTTCGCCGTACTCGATACCCCGAGCTGTTTCAACGATTACGCAGTCGTCTAACGTTAATGTATATTGATCTGGATCAAAATAATATATTTTGCCAGCTTTTTTAAATCGAACTCCGGTTACTTCTATCATTTAGTAAACCACCTCTAAAATTGCAATATGAGCTGTTCAATGACTAGCGTTGGATGGGTATGTTGCGCCCATTTTTGTTTTGCTTCTAACGTTAATTTTAACATATGCACGAGCCGACGGTTAGAAAATCGTTCTGTCATTCGATTCAATATCGGATTTTCTTGTTGAAAAAATGTTAAGGAATGATAGTGGCCAATTTGTGCATAAATCGTATCGCGCAATGCGAGTAATAACAGCTCTAGCCCTAACCTTTGCGATTCTTTCTCCACAAGCAATGGTAACCAACGTTCGTGAATGAATAAAAATCGCTCTTCATATCGTTCGGTTAATAGTTTGAACAATTGCTCAATCATCTGTTGAATCTCGTATATATGTTTGGCCTCATGAAGCGAAACAGCCTCTTCGATATTCGTCGTTAATGCACTTAGTAATTTGCTTTGTTCTTTAGTAATTTGTATACCGTCTAGTTGGAGTAGTTTTTGCTGGAAATGGGAAGGATCTAAAGGTTGTAAATCGATCAACTGACAACGAGAACGGATCGTCGGCAAAATTGCTTGACTTTGTTCTGTTAATAAAATCGCCGTCGACGTAATGTTCGGTTCTTCTAAAAACTTAAGCAATCGGTTCGCTGCATGGGTCGTAAGCGTTTCAGCTTGATCGATTACATATACTTTTTCTGTAGATTCTACACCAGAAAAAGAAAACTCTTTCCGTAAATAATCGATTTGTTCATTCTTTATTGTCGTCCCTTCTGGTATAATCCAATGAACATCGGGATGGTTTAAAGAGGCGATTCGTCGACAGGCATGACACCTTTGGCATGGATTTTCTGTTTGGCGATTTTCGCAAAAAATAGTCATCGCGAGAATCGTTGCGAACGTTTTCTTCCCTGTCCCTCGTTCACCTTGAACTAAATAGGCATGGGAAAGCCGGTTTTTTTTAATACTATTTGCGAGAATTCGACTCGCTAACGGTTGTGTAGTTGCAAAGGACGACCAATCGAGCATACGATAACACCTTTCTACTAATCTAGCTTACGTATATAAGTTTATAAGTAATCCTTCAATTTCACCAATAATTGCGAGCAAATCGACGGCTTTTGACTCTTGGTCTAGTAATTCATCTGTAAGCTCTACTAACTTCTCATCGATTTTCTCTACTGTCATTAAACGATGGCTGAAGTTTGTCGTATTGAAATTACGTGTCTTTTTTACCGAAAGGCCGTCGAAAACCGCTTCCTCTAAAAATTGCTGAATCATTCGTTTGAAGCGGGCTAAATCACGAAAAGAACGAAAGCGAACCACTTTTTCCCCTTGCTCTGTTATATCCCGCACCATTTGCTCTAAATCGTGCTTTTTCATATGGGAGGCTTTCGTCCGAATCATCAGATCGAAGTCTTGTTTACTCGCTTGACGTTGACGGACAGGCTTTTGTTCAACCTTAGAACGGACATCTTGATCGATTCGCATTTACTTGCTCTACTCCTTTATCGCATGCTAAAAACGGAAAAATGACTCGATAGGTAGGACAAATACAGTAGCGCCACCTACTTCAACCTTTACAGGATTCGGAATGTAAGAATCCGCACTACCTCCCATTGGAGAAACTGGTGCAACCATTTGTTCCCTCTGTGAACAATTATCTTTAATAATTTCTAAGGCTTCATCAGTATATTCCGATTGACAACCGACCATAATCGTCGTATTACCTTCTTTTAAAAAACCACCAGTCGTCGCTAATTTCGTCGTCTGAAAATTAGCTTCATTCAATGCAGTCGTAACTCGATTTGAATCTTTATCTTGAACTACAGCAATGATCAATTTCATCATTCATCACCCTCCTTACGATTTATTTTCTCATATACGAATTTACTAGCCGACATTACTACTTCTTCAACAGGTTGAGATGCGCATATACGTTTCACTCGCTCTGGAAACATCGCCATAACTCGTTCATAACCTTCATACACCCGATAGTGAAAATCAAGAGCTTCTAAATCTAAGCGGTTTACTTCTCGATTCTCATTTTGACGGATTCGTCTTAATCCCTCTTCCGGTGATATGTCTAAATATAACGTTAAGTCGGGCATATACGTATTGATGGCAAATTTATTTATTTTTAACACTTCTTCAATACCAATACCTCGGGCATAGCCTTGATAAGCCAGACTACTGTCGATAAATCGATCGCACAAGACAACCTTTCCTGAATGTAGTGCAGGAATTACCTTTTCAATTAAATGTTGCCGTCTTGCTGCAGCATATAGTAAAGCTTCCGTTCGTTCTTCCATCTCCGTATGGTCGGGATGTAAAATAATATGGCGTATTTGTTCAGAAATACGGATTCCTCCGGGTTCCCTCGTTACGACAATTTCGTAACCTTGATTCCGTAATTGGGTCGCTAGTTTTTCGATAACGGTGCTTTTTCCTGCACCTTCGCCACCTTCAAAGGTTATAAATAGTCCTGTCAATCTATCTCTCCCTCTCGAACGAACGACTTGCATTTGATCGTTTCTTTACGTACTTTCTTAATATATAATTCTATTGTAACATGATTATACTAAACAATTCACATGTTAATGCAGAAATTCATCGTATAGTTAATATTTTTTACGAGGGACGATATAGTTAGTTCATATTTTAACGGCATAATCTATGGTTGTAAAGGTTATAAAAACAAAAAACGTAAGAGTTTCTAATATTTAGAAATACTCTTACGCTTCTTATAAGTTCTTTATTTTGAGGTTTGCAATGAAGTTTCCTGCAATCCTTTTAATTTTTCAATATAGTAATTATACTTTGCTTCTCGGGCGTCTGTATGTACCATATTATGCTCACACGCTTCACAAATAAACGTCGTATATAGATGAATTCCATCTTCCTTGTATTCTTCACAAATAATGCAACGTTGCAACGTATCCACCTCCATCAGTTTAGTAGACAGTATCGCCTAAACTGATTGCTCTTATACGTTACAATCGTTACACAAATAATTGAACAACGATTAAAGCCCCGACGCCGAAAAGGCCGAGAATACTACTTAATAACACAGTAAATATATTGATTGGCACGAAAATACCGAACTGATTCCCGATTCCATTTAAGATTAAAAGTAATAGTACACCAATTGTAAGCCGAATCGTCCCTGTTCCAATAAATCGAAAGAGCAAACGTGGCATACGAACAATGAGAAATACAACGATAAATAAAAATAAACCGAAAAGCACCGTCATATTCATCGATATTACAACCCCTTTCCCTACTAAGTAGTATGCAACAAAGGGGAAAAGTAGAACGTTACTCCATCCGTAGTACGCTAATTTTTCGATGTTTTGCTTCTTTTAGCAAAAACATATAAACTGCTTCGGTTAATTTAAGTCGGTCGCGGGCTTCCGTTAACGGATCGATACTTCGATCGACGATTTGCCGTAAGTTTCGCCATTCCGCTTCTTTCACAAAAATCACATGCAACAAATCTTCATCGACTAACCGTCGTTGACGACGTCTTTTATTCCTCATTTTCCCTCTCCTTGTATATCTTGTATGAAAAATTTCTAAGCTACTAGTAGAATATGAAACAAAAAACTTATAATTCCCGACGTCCTTCTAACGACTTTGCTAACGTCACCTCATCGGCATATTCTAAATCTCCGCCGACAGGCAAACCGTGAGCGATCCGCGTTGCTTTAATACCCGCTGGCTTCACTAAACGGGATATATACATCGCTGTTGCTTCTCCTTCAACGTTCGGATTCGTTGCTAAAATAATTTCTTTTACATCGCTATCTTTCAATCGTTGGATTAAGCTAGGAATATTAATATCTTCTGGACCTAAACCATCCATCGGTGAAATTGAACCGTGTAATACATGGTATCTTCCATTAAATTCCCGCATTTTCTCCATCGCAATGACATCCTTTGAATCTTCAACGACACATATAACTGACTCATCGCGATGTTCATCTTGACAAATTGCACATACTTTTTGATCTGTTATATGTCCACAAATATCACAATAATTTAATTCTCGCTTTGCGCCGACGAGAGCTTTAGCAAACTCGACAACATCGTCATCCTCCATATCAATGACGAAAAAAGCCAGTCGGACGGCTGTCTTAGGTCCAATCCCTGGCAATTTCATAAAGCTATCGATTAATTTTGAAATCGGTTCTGGATAATACATGTCTTACCGCCTCCTTGTGCAAGGTACTCACTTCTTCACTCATTTTAAGAAAATGAGGAAGAAGTAAGTGTACACATGTATTCGGTTAAAACAACCCTGGAATATTCATTCCCTTTGTAAATTGACCCATCGTTGCTTCCGTTTTCTCTTCGATTTGTTTCATTACATCGTTTACAGCTGCTAAAACTAAATCTTGTAACATCTCTACATCTTCTGGGTCGACGACATCTTCTTCAATTTTTACGTCTAAAATTTCCCGCTTACCATTCGCTACAACAGTCACCATGCCCCCACCAACTGTAGCTGTGAACTCCATTTCTAATAATTCTTCTTGCGCTTTCATCATTTTTTTCTGCATTTTTTGCATCTGTTTCATCATATTACCCATATTTCCCATACCACGCATTGTTAATTCCTCCTTATTTAATTCCTCTTTTATTCTTCTTTCACTTCAACGATCTCCTCACCGAACAATCGTTTCGCTTCATCAACTAAGGGATCCTTTCTCTTTGTAGTTTCTTTTACGTCTTTCTTTTTCCCTTTTTGTTGAGCTTGAACATACTGTTCGCGCAATGTTTGCCAATCTTGTTCTGGGATTGGAATAATCGTATAATGTGCTAAGCTATTCGCTAATACCGACTCGATTACTTGCCGATGTTCTAAAAAGAGCGAGCAATGGATATTGTATTTAAACGATAAAATTATCGCATCGTCTGAAGCAGCCACGGGCTTGCTATCATGTAAAGTCGCATGAGCCGCTAGACTAACTTGGCGCAATTGCTCTAAAAACGTTGGCCAATGAGTTTTTACTTGTTGCAATGGAGCTTTTTTCGCCTGATCGAGAACGCCTCGGATTCGCTCGTAGGGTACTTCATAATTCTGACGTCTTGGTGAAGAGCGGGCTGTGTTTTGTTGTTTTTGAGGCTTCTCTTGAATCGGTCTTTGTTGCAGTTGGGTTAATCGCTTCTCTAATTGTTCGATACGCTGTTGCAATTGTACAAGTTCTTGCATATTAGCAACATTTTGATTATTGTTTGCTTCTGTATGGCGATTTGTAATCGTAATTAACGTCACTTCAACAAACACTTTTGGGCTCGTCGTCCATTTAAGCTGTTGTTCGCATTCTGTAAGATGGACGATTGCTTGTTCAATCCATTCTGCCTCGACTTCATTAGCTAGGGCTTCGAACTGTTCAGTTATAATTGCTCGTTCGAGATAAGCTTTTAAATTACGGTTTGTTTTATAAAAGAGCAAATCCCGCATAAAGTAAATCATATCAAAAACGAAGCGCCCGGCATCTTTTCCATGTTGCATTAACTCATCGAATAACTCGATTACTCTTTCCGAATCTTGTTCATACATAGCAATCGTAAGGTCGGTTAAAACATCTTGACTTACTCCACCAGTGACTGCTAATACATCTTCTACGTCCGCTGTCTGTTCGCTGTAGGAAATAACTTGGTCAAGAATGCTTAAGGCATCCCGCATTCCACCTTCTGCTACTAATGCAATCGACTCGAGGGCTTCTTCTGTAATGTCGATCTTTTCCTGCTCAACGATAAAGTTCATTCGCTCCATCATCGCCTGATGGCTAATTGAACGAAAATCAAACCGTTGACAACGGGATATGATCGTTAGCGGTATTTTATGAGGTTCGGTTGTCGCTAAAATAAAAACGACGTGGGCTGGTGGTTCTTCTAATGTTTTCAATAACGCATTAAAGGCGTTAACTGAAATCATATGCACTTCATCGATAATATATACTTTATACGGAACGACGCTTGGGGCATATTTTACCCGTTCACGAATATCCCGAATATCATCGACACTCGTATTTGAAGCCGCGTCGATTTCAATGACATCAGGAATCGAGCCATCTAAAATTCCTTTACATGCTTTACATTCATTGCATGGTTCCCGTGCTGGCATCGTTTCACAATTAATCGTCTGGGCAAAAATTTTTGCTGCACTCGTCTTGCCCGTACCTCTCGGACCAGAAAATAGATACGCATGCGAAAACTTGCCACTTTCGATAGCATTTTGTAACGTTTGTGTAATATGCGATTGTCCTACCACATCGTTAAACGTTCGTGGTCTCCATGTACGATACAATGCTTTATAGCCCATCTTTATTTATTCCTTTCCGTCATATCTCATTTATTATAACGCATTTTATCGTTTAATTTAAATAAGTACTCGAACCTTAAGTTGTAAAAAGAGTATTCGTATGTAAATCCTTTTAAATTAATGCCAATTCCTACCTACTTTCCGACAACATCGTGAATAAGAATGACAGAACTACTCCTTTTATAGTAATATTGTTATGGTAATTAAATTAGATGAACTATGTCATAAAGGAGGTACAAAAGGTGCAACCGGAACGAATCAGACGCTATGAAGGCACGAAGGAAAAGTACAAACTTAAACTTGTCAATGCGTTATGGACAACACCAATTGTAATAGTCTTAATAATTTTACTTGCTTTAGTTTCTTGGATCCCAAGCACGGTTAAATTTACACTCGGTATCATTTTAATTATTAGTCATCTTTATCAATATATCCAATCGGTTGCTTATTGGAAAAAGGAGTCGACTAGCCGTTTATAAATAATCATTTTCCTAAAGTAACGAAAAACGAACTCATCGCAAAAGTTACGAAAATGAGTTCGTCCTATACATACAGAAGTGTAATTTTGTGCTACTAGGTTAAATCACTATCTAGACGTTTCATAAATTCGTCCGCAGCACTGTAACCTTGTTGTTTTAAATACCAATTGTTTACTGTAGCCTCAATTAATCCAACTACATCTCTACCGGGTTTTAATTGTATTTGAAAATACGGAATATGAATATCCATATACGTTGAGTATTGAGCTTTCACTTCAAGTTCATTATACAATTCGCGATCGTCCCATTTCGTCAATTCAATATCAAGGGCAATTCGCGTCTCCTCCTGAAAGGAACTCGCACCATACATTCGAACAACGTTTACTAGGCCGATACTACGCATAGACAACAATTCTTTATTCGTTTCATTATGCGTACCGAGCAATGTTTGAGGACTTAATTTTTTTAATACAACGATATCATCTGCTACTAGACGGTGACCCCGACCGATTAAGGAATGGGCTGTCTCACTTTTACCAATTCCTGAAGCCCCGCGCAATAAGACCCCGACTCCAAACACATTTAAACAAACGCCGTGCACAGCTATTTCCGGTGCTAATTGGCGAATTAAATAGGCATCGATTTTTTTAATAAATTCATAGTTGATCTCTTTAGTTCGGAGAAGCGGGATTCCACATTCTTCACAATGTTTTGGTAAATATCTCAAACCTTCAACTCCGTCAGTAACGATTATACACGGTGGATCATATTTCACTAAATTCCTAATTCGCGCCTCCCTTTCTGTTTCGGGTAACGTATATAAATATTTGATTTCATTTTCCCCTAAAACATATATCCTGTTTTGTGGGAAAAAGGGTAAATATTTAATAAACTCTAGCCCTGGTCTTCGTGCATGATCTTCTGTCACTTTCTTAAATAACTGACTCTTTCCAGTTAATATTTCTAGTTGAAATTGGTCGACGATATTTTTAATTTTAATACTTTTTGCCACACCTATCACCTAAGCTTTTCTGTCTTTAAATCCTTACAAAACAAGTTACCATTCTACGTTTAGTATAAACTATTTTATAAATAATTCATTCGTTAACAACAGGCGCGTAATTTGTTTCGTCGTCGTCTCGATTAGTCGTTCACCTTTTTTAATTGCTTCCTCTAGGGGAATCGGTTTTGTTACAATTGGGAAAACAGCCCTAAGACCAACCTCATCAAGTTTTTCAGCTGGAAGTTCATTTGCTCCTACAAGGGCAATAACGGGGACTCTATGTAAAGTTGCTTTTTGTGCGACACCGTAAATTGTTTTTCCATGTAATGTTTGTTCATCTATTTTCCCCTCACCAGTAATAACCAAATGACAGTTTGCTAACTTTTCTTCTAGTTGGGAGACTTCAAGCATATAATCGATTCCTAACCGAAAGTTCGCTTCCGTAAATGCATAAAACGCAGTAGCTAAACCACCAGCCGCTCCAAGGCCGTCAACTTCCTTTATTCGTCTGTTGCTTATTTGTTCGACTAAATTAGCATACTTAACCATCCCTTGCTCTAGTTGCTTACACATTTCTAAATCGGCGCCTTTTTGTTTGGCAAACGTAAACGTAGCACCATCTCTTCCTAGCAATCGGTTTTTCACATCGTGAACGATTGTAAAAGTACTTATACCGAGACGTTTATCGAGAGAATTAGTCTTTAATTGAGCAAGTTGTAATAAACCTTTTCCACCTCGGATTACTTCTTTTCCTTCATTATCTAATGCTTGTAAACCTAGCGCCTGAAGCATGCCGAGGCCTCCGTCATTCGTTGCACTACCCCCTAATCCGATAATAAAGTTAGTATTTCCTCGATCAAGATGATACCGAATCAATTCTCCTACACCGTATGATGTCGTCATTAGAGGGTTGCGAAAGTTTTTAGGTATGTGCTGTAAACCGATAATTTCAGCCACATCAAAAATAACTGTTCGATCCTTAGTAATTCCGTATTTAATCTTCCGTCTCTCTCCTAGTGGTCCGGTAACAACCGCTTTTTTACAAGTAGCTTTTTTATATTTACTTATTAAACTCGCCGTCTCTTCACCACCGTCAGCTAGAGGAACTTTTATTACTTCCCAATTGGGGCTAACGGCTTTAATCCCGCTATAAATTGCTTCTGTAACTTCACAAGCCGTCATACTTTCTTTAAAGGAATCTGGTGCCACAACGATTCGCAACTTTTATCCTCCTTTATAACCTATAGTAGACTTGTTATAATTAATGCCAGTAGAATATCAAAACAGAGGTATAAATCGATGAATATTAATCTTTTTGCTATAGGTAAAGTAAGGGAGAAATTTATAAAACTTGGGGTAAATGAATTTAAAAAACGACTTCAACCTTATTGTAACCTTTCCTTGCATTCTGTTCGAGAAGAACAAGTACACGATTCAATGAGTGAAGCTGAAATAAATCATGCGAAAAAAATCGAAGGGGAAAAGATTTTACAACGAATTAAACCAAATGCCTATACAATTGCCCTTGATCTTCGCGGTAAACAATTTAGTTCCGAACAATTCGCCAGTCGTCTTGAACAAATAAGCTTTCAAGGTAAAAATAATGTAACCTTTATCATCGGTGGTGCAAACGGCTTAAGTGAGGAAGTAATAGCCCGGGCTAACGAAACGATTTCCTTTTCAAAGATGACCTTCCCACATCAGCTTATGCAACTTATTTTACTCGAACAACTATACCGCGCCTTTAAAATTCAACGAGGAGA
>Ga0079225_10001229_pt1 | contig 14289 bp, 15 predicted proteins | sample Poulit2012_FD_76344 | JGI IMG/M metagenome (GOLD analysis project Ga0079225, IMG submission 76344) | Agricultural soil microbial communities from Georgia to study Nitrogen management - Poultry litter 2012 | ecosystem: Environmental > Terrestrial > Soil > Agricultural land | place: USA: Georgia...
ACAAATAGAAGAAAAATAATATATTTTGTTGAACTAATTCAAGCAGTATGATATATTATACAATGTCTTAAGTTTAGACTTAGGACTTACAACGATGTTCCGCTATCTCTTTAGATAAGAGCATTAGTTTGGAAGGAGTGAAGAAGAATGCAAAAATTAATCGAAGATCTTACAAAGGATCAACTCCGAACAGATCATCCAGAGTTTCGACCAGGAGATAACGTAAAAGTTCACGTTAAAGTTGTTGAAGGAACCCGAGAGAGAATTCAAATTTTCGAAGGCGTAGTTATTAAGCGTCAAAACGGTGGAATTAGCGAGACCTTTACTGTAAGAAAGATTTCCTATGGTGTTGGAGTTGAAAGAACGTTCCCATTGCATTCTCCGCGAATTGATAAGATTGAAGTTGTCAGACGAGGTGCCGTCCGACGTGCAAAACTTTACTATTTACAAAGCTTACGCGGTAGAGCAGCACGTATTCGTGAACGTCGCATAAATTAAATTTAATGTTTATTAAAAAGGAGCTTAGCTATGAAATGCAAGCTCCTTTTTCCATTTTGTTATATAATATAAATAAATATATAAAATAGCTTGACGGAGGAAGTCTCAATGGATAATGAAAAGCGTGAATGGTTAAGCTCTCTACGGTTAGTTATTATTATAGTGACAATAGGAATAACTGTGCGGACATTATTTTTCTCACCAATTATCGTTGACGGTCCGTCCATGTTACCAACTTTAGAGGACCGGGACCAAATGATTATCAACAAATTTATATATCGAGTTAATGACCCGAAAAGATTTGATATCGTCGTTTTTCACGCCTCAGAGGATGAAGATTTTATAAAACGGGTAATTGGTTTACCTGGGGAGCATATCGCTGTTGAAAACGGGGAGTTATATGTAAATCACTCATTAATCCAAGAGCCCTATATAAACCTAACGGATGAAAATATTCAACCCTCCTTTCGTTTAGAAAACTTACCAGGCTCTTATGAGAAAATTCCAGAAGGTCATATACTAGTATTAGGAGATAATCGACACAACTCAAGGGATAGTCGCTCCTTTGGACTTGTAAAAATTAAAGATGTCGTTGGAAAGGCAAATCTTATTTATTGGCCACTTCAACGGATTCAAAAAGTGAAATAGGTGATATTATGACAATTCAATGGTTTCCAGGTCATATGGCCAAGGCGAGGAGAGAAGTAGAGGAAAATTTAAGGTTAGTAGATATCGTTATCGAATTAGTAGATGCTAGGGCACCTTATTCATCACAAAATCCAATGATTCAAGAAATTATAGAACATAAAAGTAAATTAATCGTATTAATGAAACGAGATTTAGCGGATGAAAACGAAACGAAAAATTGGTTACAACATTTTAAGGAGAAATCCTTATCAGCGATCTCAATAGATGCTAATCATCCTTCCCACATCGAACACCTTATTCAAAGGGTAAACAATCTAGGGCAGGCACTAAAAGAAAAGGAATTAAGTAGGGGCGTTTCCCCTAGGCCCCTACGTGCGATGATTTTAGGGATTCCAAATGTCGGTAAGTCTACCCTAATTAATCGCTTGGCAAATAAAAGAATTGCAAAGGTTGGGGACCGTCCTGGAGTCACAAAACATCAAGCCTGGATCAAGGTTCGAAAAAGTTTCGAGCTATTAGATACCCCAGGAATACTTTGGCCAAAATTTGAAGATGAACAAGTTGGGATTAAATTAGCGGCCATCGGCACAATCAAGGATCAGCTCATACCCCTACAAGATGTAGCGGCAAAAATGATTACTTTTTTGCAAGAAAATTATCCAGCTGGCCTAAAAGAACGCTACAATATAGAAGAGCACGACTATGACATGTGGGATGTTTTTGAGCGAATAGGTAGACAGCATGGAGCGTTGGAGAGTGGTGGGAAAGTAAACTTTGATCGGGTTGCAAATATTATCTTATATGATTTACGCGCGGGTAGACTAGGGGAAGTGACTTTAGAAAGTGTAAAATCCTTACATCTATAATTTAATAATTAGTATTGTAACCGATAAATACAATTAACAACTAACTTTAGGTGATAGAATGAAAGCAAAACCGATTGCAACGATTAAACAATTATTAAAAGAAGGAAAGCTAACGGGGGACAAGCTTGAGCAACTAAGAGTTGATTCAAGAAAAGGGGTACAAAATTTACTCCGTTCCTACGACCGATCACAGGCTAAAAAAGAAGAACTGAAAAAAAGATTTAAAAAGATGTGGCATATTGAGCAAACTTTGTATGAAGCAGGTGTGGATTTAATAGCAGGAACCGATGAGGCGGGAAGAGGACCTTTAGCCGGACCAGTTGTTGCAGCTAGTGTCATTCTGCCAAAATCCTTTAATGTTATTGGAATTATTGATTCAAAGCAATTAACGAAAAAAGAACGAGAATATTTTTTCGAAAAAATACAAGAAGAGTCGATAGCCTATTCTGTGTTTACAATCGACAATCATGAAATTGACCGGATAAATATATTAGAAGCTACCAAGCAGTGTATGGAGCATTCTTTGTTAAATCTGCAACCACAGCCTGACTATGCCTTAATAGATGCAGTCAGGTTAGAAAACTTATCAATTCCGTCTAAAAGTATTGTCAAGGGAGATGAAAAGAGTATATCAATAGCTGCTGCTAGTATATTAGCAAAAGTAACCCGTGACCGAATTATGCTAGATATAGCAAGGGACTATCCTGACTATGGTTTTGACAAACATAAAGGATATGGGACGAAGGATCATTTAGAAAAGCTTAAGAAATTAGGGCCAACACCTTATCATCGTTATTCCTTCACCCCTGTGAAAAATCTCTCAAGTTAAGCGAGGTGATTTAATGGAAATCAGTAAACTATTAAGGGACAGACAAGCTGCGGCAATTAATGTTAAACAAACTATGAAGCCCGGCCAAATTGTTAGAGCAAATATTATTAAATTATATTCAAATGGAAGGGCTCACATTAGTATGGGAAATCAACAATTAATTGCCCAGCTAGAGGCTGCTTTAGCCGTAGGAAAGTCCTATCATTTCCAAGTCCTACAAACCGATGGTAATACTATTCATTTAAAGGTTTTATCAGAAGTTTCTAAAGACCAAAATGTCGACTTGAAAAGCTTATTACGATATTTTAACTTTCCTGAAGCAAAATATAAGTTGAATTTTTTAAAAACCTTGATAGATGGTCAAGTTTCCTTTGAAAGAAGTGAGTTACAAGAAGCCTTTCAAATTTTAAAGGGAGTTCCTAATGAACAGGAAGCCCATTCTATTTTAAAACAAATGATTATTAGGGGATTGCCGATTACAGGTAATGTCTTTAGTGCTTTACAAACGATTAATCAAACCGATTTAACGACTCTATTAGGGCAAGTTAATCAATTAGTTAACCAATCGCCTTTAGAGTCGCTAACCGAAATGAAAACATTGTTAAACAAACCTCAAGAACAACTTAAACAACTTCTCATCCATAAGATTACACAAAACAATGAAATATCATCCCTATTTCAAAGACTAGGGCTGCAAATAAAATCAAAGGATCTCATTTTACTCAATGAAATTGGAAAGCCTCTTTCCGGAAACCAACTATTTTCTGCCATCAATAATTTCGTAAATTCTATGATAGATAATGAACGAATCCTCGTCGAGAGGGCTACTAATCTTATGGGAAAATTGCAAACATTGCAAGCCATCCATAACTCTGAAGAAAATGACTTAGCAATAAATAATTTCAAACAACAGTTTAATAATGAAATCATCCCGCTTCTTTCGAAAGAGCATCGTATTATTTTTTCGGATATAATTTCAACTTCTAAGTTCACTAAAAAAGATCTAGTGATGCTAGCGAATTTACTAAAAACTTTATCTTCGGAGCATACATATAGTCAAATAAATCGGTTTAAATCAATCCTAAACTACGATATTCCAAAAGAGCAACTTTTGCTAGATCTCAAGCAAAACGTGAGAGACATGGGATTAAATTACGAATATGAAATGTTAAATAATAATTTTAAGGATAGTAACCAAACTACATTAAAAGGTCAAATACTTCAACTACTAAACACAGCAGAGTTCGCTAATAATGAGCAAATTCAACAGGTTTTACACTTTATAAATGGTGCCCAAATTCACTCAGTTCAAGAAACAAACCATTTTATTCAAGCAAATCTAATCATTCTTGGCAAACAGTTTGAATTTAACAAGGACCTTTATATAAACTTTGAAAGTCGCAAAACTAAAGAAGGAAAAATTGATCCGGATTTTTGTCGGATATTATTTTACTTAGATTTAAATGTTTTAAAGGAAATTGTAATTGATATGAATATTCAAGATCGATTCATATCAATTAATGTTTATAATGAACTACCGAATCTTCTTAATACCCTATCGAAAGGCTATGAGCAAAAGCTAAAGACATCTTTAGAAAAATTAAATTATACTTTATCAAAAATTAGCTTTTCGCCCTTTGAGAAACCTTCTAAACCACAAAGGTTTTCCTTAAAAGAAAGTCAATCAAAAGAGGGGATTGATTTTAAAATATGAAAAGAAATCATTTAAAAAGGGCAGCTGCCCTATCTTATGATGAAGGAAAACAAATAGCACCGGAGCTTTCAGCAAAGGGGATAGGCCTCGTTGCGGAAAACATCATTAAAAAAGCAAAGGAAAATAATGTACCTATTATAGAAGATCCATCTCTAGTAGAATTACTATCTAAATTAGATATAAATGAAGCTATTCCAGAGCAGTTATACGAAGCGGTAGCAGAGGTTTTTGCCTTTATCTATCAAGTAGAACAAGAAGCTAAGGCTAGAAAAATTAAGTAATTATACAAGTTACTCCCTTATCCTTGTTTATATTGTCTATATTTATTACAATAGGATTGGCATTTATAATTGATTGGAGGAAGCATGATGAATATTCATGAATATCAAGGAAAAGAAATATTACGTAGTTACGGTGTAAGCGTACCTAATGGCTATGTAGCATTTACTGTTGAAGAGGCGGTAGAAGCAGCCAAAAAATTAAACAGTGATGTCACAGTCGTTAAAGCTCAAATCCATGCTGGAGGTAGAGGGAAGGCTGGAGGAGTAAAAATAGCTAAGAACCTCGATGAAGTTGAAGAGCATGCAAAGGAAATTTTAGGAAAAATATTAGTCACTCCTCAAACAGGACCAGAAGGTAAAGAAGTCAAGCGTCTTCTTATTGAGGAAGGGTGTAATATAGATAAGGAATATTACATTGGTTTAGTCATTGACACGGCTACTTCACGTGTAGTCATGATGGGTTCAGAAGAAGGTGGAACAGAAATTGAAGAAGTAGCAGCTGAAACGCCTGAGAAAATTTTTAAAGAGTTCATCGATCCAGTAGTTGGACTCACAGGATTTCAAGCCCGGCGTTTAGCCTTTAATTTAAATATACCTAAAGAACTCGTAGGAAAAGTTGTTAAATTTATGATGGGTCTATACCAAGCCTTTGTTGATAAAGATTGTTCAATTGCGGAAATTAACCCGCTCGTAACAACTAAGGATGGTGACGTCATGGCTCTTGATGCTAAATTAAACTTTGATGATAACGCTCTGTATCGTCAAAAAGATGTTGCTGAATTAAGAGATTTAGATGAAGAAGATGAAAAAGAAATTGAAGCATCCGAGCATGATTTAAGTTACATTGCTTTAGATGGTGATATCGGCTGTATGGTAAACGGTGCTGGACTCGCCATGGCTACCATGGATATTATTAAGCATTACGGTGGTGAACCGGCAAACTTCTTGGACGTTGGTGGTGGAGCAACAGCTGAGAAGGTTACTGAAGCCTTTAAAATCATTTTATCCGATGAGAATGTTAAAGGCATTTTCGTAAATATTTTCGGAGGAATTATGCACTGTGACATCATTGCCCAAGGAGTCGTAGAAGCGACAAAACAGGTAGGACTAGAAATGCCATTAGTTGTAAGATTAGAAGGAACTAATGTTGAAGAAGGAAAGAAAATTTTAGATGAATCTGGATTAAATATCGTTTCCGCTGATTCAATGGGCGATGGAGCTCAAAAAATTGTCGAGCTCGTTAAATAATTAGTAAAAATAAATTTATTACAATCGAATCAATAGATCAGTTTCACTAAGAAAGGACGGAGTATAGTGAGTTTATTAGTAAATAAAGATACGAAAGTTATTGTCCAGGGAATCACTGGAGCAACAGCGACATTCCACACAAAAGAAATGCTTGCATATGGTACGAAAATCGTAGCTGGAGTAACACCAGGTCGTGGCGGATCAGAAGTGGAAGGAGTTCCTGTATTTAATACTGTTGAGGAAGCTGTAAAGGAGACAGGGGCAACGGTTTCTGTTGTTTACGTGCCAGCCCCCTTTGCTGCAGATGCAATTTTAGAAGCAGTAGATGCAGAACTTGATCTCGTCATTTGTATTACGGAACACATTCCAGTTTTAGATATGGTAAAAGTGAAAAAGTATATGGAAGGTAAGAAGACAAGACTTATCGGACCAAACTGTCCTGGAGTTATTGCACCAGAGCAATGTAAAATTGGAATTATGCCAGGATATATTCATAAAAGGGGACATATCGGAGTTGTATCTAGGTCAGGTACCTTAACCTATGAAGCAGTCCACCAATTATCTCAGCAGGGCTTTGGCCAGTCCCATGCAATTGGTATCGGTGGAGACCCGGTAAATGGCACAAAGTTTATCGATGTCCTAAAGGCATTTAATGAAGATCCAGAAACCTACGCCGTTATTATGATCGGTGAAATCGGCGGTACTGCAGAAGAAGAAGCCGCCCAATGGGTAAAAGAAAATATGACAAAACCAGTCGTCGGCTTTGTTGGTGGAGTAACAGCCCCTCCTGGAAAGCGAATGGGACATGCTGGGGCAATCATCTCTGGTGGTCAGGGAACAGCTCAAGAAAAAATGCGAGTTATGCGTGAAAACGGAATTACTGTAGCTGAGACACCAGATGTAATGGGTGATACAATGATTAAAGTATTAGAGGAGCACAATCTAATCGAAAAGTGTAAAACCCACTAAATGCAACTTAGAAGGACTTAAAGACAATCCCTTGTTTTTAAGTCCTTTTTAATACTTTTAATATTAAAAAAGGGAGGCATGACATTGTTAGAGGTCATTAAAAAAAGATTAGTTCATATTCATAGGATGCATATATTAACCCGAAACAAGTTAAGAAAACTTCTCCAATGGGACCCCTCATTAAATAAAATCCACAAATTAACTGTCCACGAACTCCAAAAATTACTTTCGTTAAAGGATAAACAAGCTTCAAAATTGCATAAAAGTTTACAGTCAAAGACTTCTCAAAGAGAAACAATAAAAGTTTTAAGCAATTATAATGTCGTTACAATCATTGACGACAATTACCCAAATGTGTTAAAAACAATAAAAGACCCTCCAATTGTTTTATATACCCTAGGGAATATAAAGTTATTTACTAATCATCCATTATTAAGCGTCGTAGGGACAAGAAATCCTTCCATAAAAGCAAGGGAAAAGGTTGAAAAGCTCGTTCGGCCAATTGTAAAAGAAGGATGGACAATAGTTAGTGGAATGGCATTAGGTATTGATAGTTATGCCCATGAATTAGCCCTTGGACTGGGAGGAAATACGATTGCCGTATTAGGAAGTGGGTTTGATTATATTTACCCAAGGAGAAATATTGATTTGTTTCACTCGATTAAAAAGAACGGATTAGTCATTACAGAATATCCACCACACATTAAGGCTAATCGTTATCATTTTCCAGAAAGAAATCGAATTATAAGTGGACTAAGTTTTGGGACTTTAGTTATTGAAGCAACAACTAAAAGTGGAACATTAACAACTGTTGACCAAGCTTTAGATCAAGGGAGAGAAGTATATGCCGTACCAGATTCACCTTTAGTAAGACAAGCAATAGGATGTAATAAGTTAATTCAAGAAGGAGCTACGCTAGTTCTTTCCGCGGAAGATATATTAAAGGATTGGGACTATAGTAGAAATTACAGATACGAAAATTAAAATAAAATAATGGTTTATTCATATATTAATATTATTATTCGCTCGGTTTATTTGACAAATGTATAGTAAATATTTACCATGAATAAAGATTTGTTAAATATTATGTATAAACCTCAGTTTAGGAGGAATATCAAATGTCAGAATATCTTGTAATAGTAGAATCCCCGGCAAAGGCAAGGACGATTGAACGTTATTTAGGAAAAAAATATACCGTCAAGGCCTCGATGGGACATGTTAGAGATCTACCTAAAAGTCAAATGGGGGTAGATGTTGAAAACAACTATGAACCAAAATATATTACAATCCGAGGTAAAGGCGATGTATTAAAGGAACTACGCCAAGCCGCTAAAAAGGCAAAAAAAATATATTTAGCAGCTGACCCTGATCGTGAAGGGGAAGCAATAGCATGGCATTTAGCATATGCTTTAAAGGTAGATGAAAATTCTGAATGTAGAGTAGTTTTCAACGAAATTACTGAGGAAGCAATAAAAGAATCTTTTAAAAACCCTCGTACAATAAACACAGATTTAGTAGATGCGCAACAAGCAAGAAGAATATTAGACCGTCTTGTGGGATACAACATTAGTCCATTATTATGGAAAAAAATTCGAAGAGGATTAAGTGCAGGAAGAGTCCAGTCAGTAGCAGTAAAACTAATCATTGACAGGGAAAAGGAAATTGAAAACTTTAAACCAGAAGAATATTGGTCTATCGAGTCAAACTTCTTAAAGGATAAAGAACAATTTGAAGGTAAATTTTATGGTGTAAATGGCGAAAAACAAGATTTAACTAATGAAGAAGAAGTAAATAAAATACTATCTCAAATTGACGGAGATCAATTTACGATTGAAAAGGTTCAAAGAAGAGAACGTAGACGCAATTCGGCTTTACCTTTTACGACATCTTCTTTACAACAAGATGCGGCTAGACGATTAAACTTTAGGGCTAGAAAAACAATGATGATTGCCCAACAATTGTATGAAGGAATCGATTTAGGTGCAAAGTCCGGTGGGATTACTGGGTTAATCACTTATATGCGTACGGATTCAACTAGAATTTCAAATTCCGCAAGAGCAGAGGCGGTCGCTTATATCGAAAGGAAATTCGGTAAAGATTATGTCGGAACTAACCGTCAAGGAAAACAAGGTGAAGGAACCCAAGATGCCCACGAAGCGGTTAGACCAACATCCCTATTAAGGGAACCACAAGCCTTAAAGTCTGTTCTAACCAATGATCAGTATCGACTTTATAAATTAATTTACGATCGATTTTTAGCAAGTCAAATGGCAGCAGCAATAATGGATACGATGACAGTCGACCTATTTAACAACGGGGTTCAATTTAGAGCAACAGGTTCAAAAATTAAATTTCCGGGTTTTATGAAGGTATACAATCTTACTACGGATAAGAATAAAGAGGATGAAAAGTTTTTACCTGAACTCGAAGAAGGTATGGTTGTAATGGCACAGGATATTATACCGAATCAACATTTCACCCAACCACCCCCACGCTATACCGAAGCACGACTTGTTCAGACGATGGAAAAACTAGGTATAGGCAGACCGTCTACTTATGCCCCTACAATCGATACAATTCAAAGAAGGGGATATGTAAGTATGGAGGAACGTCGTTTTCATCCTACTGAAATTGGAATTATAGTCAATGAGACATTGGAACAATACTTTCCAGAAATAATTGATGTTGATTTTACTGCTGACATGGAAACCAGTTTGGATGAGATCGAAGAGGGTAAAACAAAATGGATAAAAGTAATCGATGATTTTTACAGCGGATTTAATGAAAGATTAGAAAAAGCGGAAAAGGAAATGTCTGAAGTAGAGATAAAAGATGAACCAGCGGGGATCGAATGTGAAAAATGTGGCCATGAAATGGTTTACAAAATGGGTAGATATGGTAAGTTTTTAGCCTGTTCAAATTTTCCGGAATGTCGAAACACAAAGCCAATTTTAAAGACTATAGGTGTGTCATGTCCAAAATGTAAAGAAGGAGAAGTCGTAGAAAGAAGGTCAAGACGAGGAAGAATCTTCTACGGATGTGATAAGTATCCCAATTGCGATTTCGTATCCTGGGATAAACCTATTTCAAAACCTTGTCCAAAATGTGAAGCCTTACTTGTAGAGAAAAGAACGAAAAGTAAAACAACCGTTCAATGTACAAAATGTGATTATAAAGAGGAAACTACGAATTAAATGAAAAATCTGTCCAATTTCATTGATAATTGGACGGGTTTTTTAATGTTTTAATTATTGAGAAAATGGGTATAATAAATAAAAGTAGTTAATATTTAAAACCATTAATCAAATTAATTGATTAATTACTATAATATATATAAAATTACTATTTGGGTATAAGCATAAATGCCCAAGCGTAAATATTTCGAATTCATTAAAAGGTTGTTACAATTTAGTAAAGTGTATTGAATTCGTAGGTGAACCGTGATAAACTCAAGGAGGAAGTGTTTTCATGATCTCCTATACAAAATTAAAAGAACAATTTATTCAATATTTACAAATCGAAAAAAACGCTGCACTCAACACAATTACTCAATATAAAAAAGATTTGGACGAATACTTTATCTTTTTAAAGCGAGAAAGCATCGCGGATTTAAATGAGGTGGAAGTCCAAACAGCAAGATTGTTTTTAACGGATTTATATAAACGAAGGTTAAGTCGTAGAACTGTTTCTAGGAAAACCTCGAGCTTACGTAGTTTTTATAGGTTTTTGCAAAGGGAAAAACTCGTAAAAAATAACCCGTTTTCCCAAGTTTCCTTACCAAAGACGACTTATGCCATCCCTGAGTTTTTATATGAAGAGGAAATGGAAAAGTTATTTAAAATTAATGATTTATCAACTCCTCTAGGCCAAAGGAACCAGGCCCTGTTAGAAACCTTATATGGGACAGGAATTCGCGTAAGTGAATGCCGGGATTTACAAATTAAACACATCGATTTTGATATCGGATCTATGTTTATCCGTGGTAAAGGTCAGAAGGAAAGATACGTTTTATTTGGTGACTATGCAAGGGAATCCTTACAAACCTATCTTAATGATGGGAGAAAACAATTAATAGGAGACACTGAAGGGAAAACTGATTATGTCTTTTTAAATTCTAGAGGTAATCAACTAACGACTAGAGGGATTCGTTTAATCCTGACGAAAATGGTTGAAGAAGCTGCACTTACGATACGAATTCATCCACATAAAATTAGACATACTTTTGCAACTCATTTATTAAATGAAGGGGCCGACCTTCGAACAGTACAAGAACTATTAGGTCATGAAAACTTATCCTCAACTCAAATTTATACACATGTAACGAAGGATCACCTTCGCCGAGTGTATATGAACAGTCACCCAAGGGCTAATCGGAAAAGAAAATAGGGTTTTATGAAGAGGTGTAGAAGGTGGGAAGTCAAATAAGAGGTACAACTATTTTTGCCATTCGACATAAGGGGCAAAGTGCTATGAGTGGCGATGGGCAAGTAACCTTTGGTGAAGCCACAATAATGAAGCACCAGGCTAAAAAAGTCCGACGATTGTATAACGGCCATGTTTTAGCTGGTTTTGCCGGAGCCGTCGCAGATGCTTTTACATTATTTGAAAAATTTGAGGGGAAATTAGAGACCTACGATGGTAACTTGAAGAGAGCTGCGGTGGAATTAGCGAAGGAATGGAGAAGTGATAAAATTCTTCGGAAATTAGAAGCTTTGCTAATAGTTTTGAACAAGGACGAAATGCTGTTAGTTTCAGGTACGGGAGAAGTTATTGAACCTGATGATGGGATTTTAGCTATTGGCTCTGGAGGAAACTATGCTCTTAGTGCTGGAAGGGCATTAAAAAGAAATGCAGACCATCTAACAGCGGAGCAAATAGCTTATGCAGCATTGGAAATAGCTAGTGAAATTTGTGTCTATACAAATGACCATATTACATTAAAGGTGTTAGACTCTTAAGGAGGATTCATTCATATGGAAAATGATTTGACACCAAAGGAAATTGTTGAAAGATTAGATCAGTATATTATTGGACAGAATAAAGCAAAACGCTCAGTTGCCGTCGCTTTAAGGAATCGAACTAGAAGAATGAAGCTCGAGGATAATTTAAAAGATGAAATCGTCCCTAAAAATATTTTGATGATAGGCCCAACAGGAGTTGGGAAGACAGAGATTGCTAGAAGATTAGCTAAGCTTGTGAAAGCTCCCTTTATTAAAGTTGAGGCAACTAAGTATACCGAGGTCGGTTACGTAGGCCGGGATGTCGAGTCAATGATCCGGGACATAATCGAATCAGCCGTTCAAATGATCCAAACTGAAAAGATGGAAGAGGTAAAGGATCGGGCTGAAATAGCGGCGAACAAAAGGCTTGTTCAGCTTCTCGTACCAAAGGCAAAAAATCAAACGAAATTCCAAAACCCCCTTGAAATGCTATTTCCAAATCAAGGTATTCCAGATGATGAAGATCAAGAAGAAGTGAACGAGGAAGTTACAAATAAAAGAAAACAAGTGGAGGAACTCCTTGCCCTTGGTGAATTAGAGGAGCACCTTGTTACAGTAGAGGTAACAGAATCATCACCCTCTATGTTTGATATGTTACAAGGGTCGGGTATGGAACAAATGGGTATGAATATGCAAGAAGCTTTTGAAAAATTCATGCCTAAAAATACTAAACGAAAAAAATTACCCGTTAAGGAAGCTAGAAAGATACTTACGCAACAAGAGGCTGCAAAATTAATTGATAGGGATGAAGTAGCCCAAGAAGCAATTGAAAGAACTGAAGAATCTGGAATCATCTTTATTGATGAGATTGATAAGTAGCGGATAAAAGCTCCAGCTCAGAACACGTTTCCAGGGAAGGCGTTCAAAGGGATATATTACCAATTATTGAGGGTTCTACAGTCATTACGAAATACGGCCCCGTAAAAACAGATCATATTTTATTTATTGCAGCAGGAGCCTTCCATATGGCTAAGCCTTCAGATCTTATACCTGAATTGCAAGGGCGATTTCCGATTAGGGTAGAATTAGAGAAATTATCTACCGAAGATTTTAAAAAGATATTAACAGAACCTTCAAATGCTTTAATAAAGCAGTATAAAGAATTATTAAAAACTGAAGGTATCGAGGTAATTTTTACAGACGAAGCCATTGATCGAATAGCTGAAATTGCCTATGAAGTAAATCAGGACACAGACAATATCGGTGCGAGACGACTGCATACAATTATGGAAAAACTGTTGGAGGATTTATCCTTTGAGGCACCAGATATACAAATGGGAGAAATAACAATAACCCATCAATATGTAGGTGATAAATTATCATCAATTGTTAAAAATAAAGACTTAAGTCAATTTATTTTATAATATTAAAACAAATAATGGAGGAATAAAAATGGAATTATTAAATCGCGCAAGAAAAATCAATTCTATGTTACAGAAGTCGACAGGTATATCCGTAAATTTCACTGAAATTTCAGAGACCCTATCAGAGGTTATTAAAGGAAACGTGTTTATTTTGAATAAGGATGGGAAGTTACTAGGTCATGCAATTAATGAAGAAATTGAAAATGAACGAATGAAAGATATGTTGAAAGAAAGGCAATTTCCGGAGGAATACACTCAAGGGCTCTTTAATATCATTGAAACGACTGCTAATATCGATGTTGATAGTGTATATACAGTCTTTCCTGAGGAAAATAAAGAGTTATTCAAAGAGGGGTTAACAACTATTGTACCAATAATTGGTGGTGGTGAACGTCTCGGTACCCTTATTTTAGGAAGGTTATCTGAGACCTTTGAATCCGATGATTTACTATTAGCTGAATACGGGGCCACTGTAGTAGGTATGGAAATACTACAGGAAAGAGCTGAAGAGAGGGAAAAGGAAGCTCGAAGCAAAGCGGTAGTACAAATGGCAATTAACTCCCTCTCCTATAGTGAACAGGAGGCTATCAATCATATTTTCGATGAACTAGATGGTAGCGAAGGATTGTTAGTTGCAAGTAAAGTAGCCGATCGTGTCGGTATTACCCGTTCGGTTATCGTTAATGCTTTACGTAAATTAGAAAGTGCAGGAGTAATTGAATCCCGCTCCCTAGGAATGAAAGGGACCTATATAAGGGTGCTTAACGATAAATTTTTAAATGAACTCGAAAAGCAACGAATTAGATAATTTAAGAGAATAAGGCATGGATTATTTTTGGGAATAATCCATGCCTTTTTTTAATGGGAAAAAA
>Ga0079225_10001230_pt1 | contig 14285 bp, 22 predicted proteins | sample Poulit2012_FD_76344 | JGI IMG/M metagenome (GOLD analysis project Ga0079225, IMG submission 76344) | Agricultural soil microbial communities from Georgia to study Nitrogen management - Poultry litter 2012 | ecosystem: Environmental > Terrestrial > Soil > Agricultural land | place: USA: Georgia...
AAGAATAAGAAAGGAGGATGAAGTATGCCACGTAAAGGGCCAGTTGCAAAAAGAGATGTACTGCCAGATCCAATATATGAATCTAAGCTTGTGACTCGTTTGATCAACCAAATCATGGTGCATGGAAAAAGAGGCCAAGCGCAGAAAATCCTATATAATGCTTTTAGTTTAGTGAAAGAAAGAAGCGGACAGGATGCTATGGAAGTGTTCGACCAGGCAATGAAGAATGTTATGCCAGTACTTGAGGTTAGAGCACGTCGTGTTGGTGGTTCCAACTACCAAGTACCTATGGAAGTTCGTCCGGAGCGCAGACAAGCGCTAGGGCTTCGTTACATTGTGAATTACTCACGCCAACGCGGGGAAAAAACAATGGAAGAAAGACTTGCGAATGAAATTCTAGATGCGTCAAATAATACAGGAGCTTCTGTAAGAAGACGTGAAGAATTGCATAAAATGGCGGAAGCGAATAAAGCTTTTGCACATTATCGCTGGTAATAAAATAAGCATTGAAAGGAAGGAGAAGCATTTATGGCTAGAGAGTTCTCCTTGGAGAAGACACGTAATATTGGTGTTATGGCACACATTGATGCCGGTAAAACAACGACAACAGAACGTATTCTTTTCTATACAGGACGTATTCATAAGTTAGGAGAAACCCATGAAGGTGCCTCACAAATGGACTGGATGGAGCAGGAGCAGGATCGTGGAATTACAATCACATCTGCTGCTACAACAGCCGAATGGAAAGAGCACCGAATCAACATAATCGATACACCAGGTCACGTAGACTTTACAGTTGAAGTAGAACGTTCACTGAGAGTACTCGATGGTGCAATTACAGTTCTAGATGCACAATCAGGAGTTGAGCCACAGACTGAAACAGTTTGGCGTCAAGCAACTACCTATGGTGTACCACGTATTGTATTCATTAATAAAATGGATAAAATTGGTGCGGACTTTTTATATGCAACAAGCACATTGACAGATCGCCTTGGAGCAAATGCTCATCCGGTACAGCTTCCAATTGGAGCAGAGGATGAATTTGATGGAATTATAGACCTTATCAATATGAAGGCTCATTTCTATCAAGATGACCTTGGCACAAAGGATGAAACAAAAGAAATCCCTGAAGAGTATATGGAAAAAGCACAGGAGCTTCACACAAGCCTTATCGAAGCTGTAGCTGACCATGACGAAGATTTAATGATGAAGTATCTTGAAGGGGAAGAAGTGACAGCAGATGAATTGAAAAAAGCAATTCGTCAAGCGACTTTGGATGTTGAATTCTATCCTGTTTTCTGTGGATCAGCATTTAAAAACAAAGGTGTTCAATTAGTACTAGATGGTGTACTGGATTATCTTCCAGCACCAACTGATATTCCCCCAATTGAAGGAATTGTACCAGACTCAGAAGAAACAACTACTCGTCCTGCTGATGATAATGAGCCTTTCTCAGCATTAGCGTTTAAAGTTATGACGGACCCATATGTCGGTAAGTTGACATTCTTCCGTGTATATTCTGGTGTACTTACATCTGGATCTTACGTACGAAACACAGTAAAAGGGAAAAAAGAACGTATCGGACGTATTCTACAAATGCACGCAAACTCCCGTGAAGAAATTCCAGAAATACATTGTGGAGATATCGCTGCAGCTGTAGGATTGAAAGATACTGCTACTGGTGATACACTAAGTGACGAGAAAAATCCAGTGATCCTTGAATCAATGGAATTCCCTGATCCAGTTATCCAAGTAGCAATCGAACCTAAAACGAAAGCTGACCAAGATAAAATGGGTGTTGCTTTGGCGAAACTTGCTGAAGAAGATCCGACATTTACAACCGAAACCAATGAAGAAACAGGTCAAACATTAATAGCAGGTATGGGTGAACTACACTTGGATGTTATTGTTGACCGTTTGAAAGTTGAGTTTAAGGTTGAAGCAAATGTTGGTGCACCACAAGTTGCTTATCGTGAAACATTCCGTGCAGGAGCACAGGTTGAAGGTAAATTCATTCGTCAATCTGGTGGACGTGGACAATATGGTCACGTTTGGGTTGAGTTTGAACCGAACGAAGCTGGTGCAGGTTTTGAATTTGAAAACAAAATTGTTGGTGGGGTTGTCCCTCGTGAATACATCCCTTCTGTACAACACGGAATTGAAGAATCCATGGAAAATGGTGTATTGGCAGGATATCCGTTAATCGATATCAAAGCTACACTATATGATGGAAGTTACCATGACGTTGACTCAAACGAGATGGCATTTAAAATTGCGGGATCAATGGCATTGAAAGAAGCTAAAAATAAATGTCAACCTGTATTGCTTGAACCTATGATGAAAGTAGAAATTGTAATCCCTGAAGAATATTTAGGAGACATCATGGGAGACGTTACTTCACGTCGTGGACGCGTAGAAGGTATGGATGCTCGCGGTAACGCACAACTTGTTAATGCATTCGTTCCTTTATCTGAAATGTTCGGATATGCAACAGCACTCCGTTCAAACACACAAGGACGAGGAACATATACAATGTTCTTTGACCACTATGATGAAGTTCCAAAATCAATCTCTGAAGAAATAATTAAGAAAAATGCAGGAGAATAATTGATTTTTTACTTCATTTAAAGTATAACCATTGTTAACAAGTCAAGATATTTATTATCTTGGTGTTAAAAAACAAATATATTTTATTCAAGGAGGAAATATAAAATGGCAAAAGAAAAATATGATCGTTCGAAGCCGCACGTAAATATTGGAACAATTGGTCACGTTGACCACGGGAAAACAACTCTTACAGCTGCAATTACTAAAGTAATGCACAAACAACAAGGAACTGAAGGGTCAATGGCATATGACCAAATCGATAACGCGCCAGAAGAAAAAGAGCGTGGAATCACAATCGCTACTTCTCACGTAGAGTACGAAACTGATGATCGTCACTATGCACATATTGATGCTCCAGGACACGCAGACTATGTTAAAAACATGATTACTGGTGCTGCGCAAATGGACGGTGCGATTCTTGTAGTTTCATCTGCAGATGGCCCTATGCCACAAACTCGTGAGCACATTCTACTTTCTAAAAACGTTGGTGTACCATCCATCGTAGTATTCTTGAACAAAGTAGACATGGTTGACGATGAAGAACTACTAGAACTAGTTGAAATGGAAGTTCGTGAACTTCTTTCTGAGTATGACTTCCCTGGTGATGATATTCCAGTTGTATCTGGTTCAGCACTAAAAGCACTTGAAGGCGAAGAAGAATATGAAGAAAAAATCGTTGAACTAATGAAAGAAGTAGACGCTTATGTACCAACTCCTGAGCGTGACAATGACAAACCTTTCATGATGCCAATCGAGGACGTATTCTCTATTACTGGACGTGGAACAGTTGCAACTGGCCGTGTTGAGCGTGGAGAAGTTTCCGTTGGTGATGAAGTTGAAATCATCGGTATGAACGAAGACGCTAAGAAAACAACAGTTACTGGTGTTGAAATGTTCCGTAAGCTTCTAGACTATGCTGAAGCAGGTGACAACATTGGTGCATTGCTACGTGGTGTAGACCGTGAAGACATTAGCCGTGGACAAGTATTGGCTAAGCCTGGTTCTATCACACCACATACTAACTTCAAATCAGAAGTATATGTATTGTCTAAAGAAGAAGGTGGACGTCATACACCGTTTTTCCAAAACTATCGTCCACAGTTCTACTTCCGTACGACTGATGTTACAGGTGTTATCCAACTACCAGAAGGTGTAGAAATGGTTATGCCTGGTGACAACATTGAAATGAATGTTGAACTTATTTCTCCAATCGCAATTGAAGAAGGAACTCGTTTCTCAATTCGTGAAGGTGGACGTACTGTAGGTTCAGGCGTTGTAACATCAATTGAAAAATAAGTTTTGAACTACTTTAAAAGACCGGGTGAAAAGCCTGGTCTTTTTTCATTTCAATAATTCCTCGAATCCTCTCCACTTATTTAATTTGTGAATACCACTATATTCCGATACTGTTGTTCGACTTATACTTTTTAGGTAAATCTACTTGTTTCCCCACCTATAATTTATTGATAATCTGTGTGATTATTTGTAAGTAGTGTATTTTTTTACAATTGGATTTTAAGTTCACAATTTGGACATAATTTGTCATTTGTGTTATATTTGACACAATTAACGAAGGTAGTTTTAGTTGATTCTATTCTTTGGAAATACATAAAAAAGGTGGGGAAGATATGAGGAAAGGCAAATCATTAGTCTTTTTATTATTAGTGTTTGCTTTATTAGCTGCTGCATGTTCCAGGTCAGAAAGTGAAACATGGGGTGGCACTCCGAAGTCACCTGATGATGTTGTTACTGCACCAGACACATTAGACTTGGATCCCGAAGATCCGGAGACAGCTTACATAAAGTATGGGAAAGAAATTTATACAGATACCGCTACTGTGTTACCAGAGGAAACAGGCAATGAATTATCATGTGCAAGTTGTCATGCTACAGGTGATTCATCAACGACAATATCTTTAATAGGAGCTACAAATAATTACCCGGCATGGCGCCCACGTGAGGACACCATATTTACTATGGAAGATCGTATAAATGGGTGTATGAAGAGAAGTATGAATGGAGATGAATTAGATTTTGAAAGTAAAGAAATGAGAGCGCTTTCCGCCTATATGAAACACATCTCCGAGGGTGTTGATGAAGAGGAATCAGATGAATTGACCGGAAATGATGCATTTGAAGAAGTACCTGAACCAGATGTTGACCGTGGTGAGGAATTATTTGAATCAAAAAGTTGTGTAAATTGTCATGCAACGGATGGATCTGGAAAGGGAATGACTTCAGGTCCGGCGTTATGGGGTGATGGATCATTCAACGATGGCGCTGGTATGAATCGGTTATCTGATGCAGCAGGATTTATTAAAGATAACATGCCTAAATCAGATCCGGGAACGCTAAATGATCAAGAAGCAGCGGATTTAGCAGCGTACGTACTTATGCATGATCGCCCGGTATGGGAAAATCATGATCAGGATTGGAAAGACGGTGGCCGTCCAACTGACATTATTACTCAGGATCGTCGTGACGCTATCCAAGAAGGAACGTTTGATTGGACGGAATTAGATAACGTTATTCCAAAAGAGGAATATAAAAAATAAAATAATAGAATCACTTATGTGAGTGAACTTTAATAATTAACCATTGTGTGCGAGTTCAATATTTAGTAAAAGTTACATTATTTTAGAGGGTTCATGTTAGATGAATGTTGCGATGTTAGAGTCTTTAATCGGTGTTCGTGAAGGGAATAGATTATAAATAGTGCAAGATTAACACATATATGGAACTATCAGCAGCACAGTTATGTATAGATGACCAACTAGAATGAATGCCGCTGAATTCTCATTATAAATACCGCTGAAAGAATACCGGAAACTTCAAATACGATACGGGGGATGAGAATGAACAGACAAAGTTTTTTTATTACAGTTTTGATAGTTTTAATAGCTGTCTTGGCATCCTGCTCCGGGGATGAAAATGCTGCTGTCGAAGTAGATAACGCTAATAATAATGATGAATCCAATGATAATGAGGAAAAAGATGATGAAATGTCCCCGTTTATTGAAAGAGGGGAAGCACTAATGGATGGGTCTGAAGAATTGGTTGAAGGAGAAGAAGGAAATGAATTATCCTGCATGAGTTGTCATGCTGGTGATTCTGATTCTAATGGCGAATCACTTGTAGGTATAACAAAAGAATATCCAAAGTACGATGAGCGTAAGGATGCTGTTATCACATTAGAAGAAAAGATTAATGACAGTATCGTTCATGACTTAAATGGTGAAAAAATTGATTATGATGGAGAGGAAATGCGTTCTATTGTTGCCTACCTAACTGATATTTCCAAAGGCGAGGATTATGAAGCGCATAAAGATGAGGACACAATCGAGGAAATTGCAGAAGTAGATTTAGAAAAAGGAGAAAAGATTTTTAATGAAAAAATCAAAGACTCTGCACCTGTATTGTTTGGAGAAAGTTCATTTGCAGATAGTTCCAGTATGAGTCGTATGTTAGTTATGACTAATTACGTTAAAAATAACTTGCCACAAGATGACCCTGATTCTTTGTCGGATCAGGAAGCATCCGATGTTGCAGCATACATACTATCCGAAGATCGTCCAAAGTGGATCGATGAGGATAGTGCTGACTGGACGGAGGAAAATAAACCAGCTGATTTTATAAATGCAGAAGAACGTGACTCAATCCAAAATGGCGATTTTGATTGGTCAACTGTGAATGATAATTAAATGGCTAAAATAATAGCTTAATAAGTATAAATGGTTGGAAAGCAGTTTTTGGACAAGCCAAGAACTGCTTTTTCAAGTGGCTAAATGAAAGTAAATTTTGGTGACGATACATTGCTTATTTTAATTGTTCAAAAAAAGTCTGTGAATATGTTACTTTTTATGTATAAATCCTTGCAATCTACGTTAAATGTTTGTATAATATATAATCGTGCAATCATCTATATAGATTGTGCCGGTAAATGGTTTTCAACGTTAACAAATGAATCATTTGCTGATCGATGATGTGGAAGGTTGTTACAAATTGCACGTCGCCATACATGCTTTTGTAAGTAATTTCCACGGAGTATGTCTGTTTAAAATAGACGATAAGGAGGGGAAAAAATGGCAAAGGAAAAAATTCGTATTCGTTTAAAAGCATATGATCACAGATTGCTTGATCAATCAGGTGAGAAGATCGTTAATACTGCAAAGCGTTCGGGTGCTTCTGTATCAGGACCGATTCCGTTACCGACAGAAAGAAACGTTTTTACGGTTCTTAGATCACCACATAAGTACAAAGACGCAAGAGAACAATTTGAAATGCGTACGCACAAACGTTTAATCGACATTCTTAATCCTACGCCGCAAACGGTTGACTCATTGATGAGATTAGATCTGCCGTCTGGTGTAGATATAGAAATAAAATTATAATAGGTAAAATATAGGAGGTGCAAACGGATGACGAAAGGAATCTTAGGTCGCAAAGTCGGCATGACACAAATATTTTCGGATAATGGAGAACTAATTCCGGTAACAGTTGTAGAAGCAGAACCAAATGTTGTGCTTCAAAAAAGAACTGAAGAAGTAGATGGTTATGAAGCAATCCAACTTGGTTTTGCAGATAAGAAAGATTCACGGTCGAATAAAGCTGAAGAAGGGCATGCTAAAAAAGCGAACACAAACCCTAAGCGCTACGTTCGTGAATTCCGTAATGCCAAGATTGACGAATTTGAAATTGGTCAAGAAGTTGGTGTAGATGTATTTGAAGCGGGAGAAATAATCGACGTAACAGGTACATCAAAAGGGAAAGGTTTTGCAGGAACAATTAAACGCCATAACTATGCACGCGGACCAATGGGACATGGCTCTCATTTCCATCGTACAGGTGGTTCAATGGGGAACATGGATGCAAAGCGCGTATTCAAAGGCAAGGCGCTACCAGGACAAATGGGTGCCAAACAAGTAACTGTTCAAAACCTTGAAATTGTAAAAGTAGACCAAGAACGCAATGTTTTATTGATAAAAGGGAATGTTCCCGGTGCGAAAAAGTCACTTGTTAAAATCTCAACAGCTATAAAAGCAAATTAATCATATAAGTGAAAGGAGGAAATATCGTGCCAAAAGTAGCGTTATATAAACAAGATGGTTCTGAAACAGGCGATATCGAACTGAACGAAGCCGTATTCGGTGTGGAGCCAAACAACCATATTATGAACGAAGTTGTCTTGATGCAGCGAGCTGCTAAACGTCATGGAACTCATGCTGTTAAAAACAGAGGAGAAGTGAGAGGCGGCGGTGCAAAACCTTGGAGACAGAAGGGTACAGGAAGAGCACGTCAAGGCTCTACTCGCTCACCACAATGGGTTGGCGGCGGAACAGTGTTCGGGCCAACAACATCAAGAAACTATAAATATAAATTGCCTAAAAAAGTACGTAAATCTGCTTTGAAATCGGCACTTGCTTCTAAAGTAAAGCAGGATGAAATTATTGTTTTGGACGATTTACAGTTTGATGCACCTAAGACTAAAGAAGCTTTACAAGTGCTAGAGGCATTGAATGTAAATGAGAAGGTGCTAATTGTAACAGCAGATAAAAATGACAATGTTATTTACTCAACAAACAATTTACCAACAGTTAAAACTGTATCGGTAAATGAAATCAATGTTTTAGATTTAGTTGCATATGACAAGCTCGTCATTACGAAAGATGCAGCTGAAAAAGCAGGGGAGGTGCTTGCATAATGAAAGACTTACGAGACATTATTAAACGCCCTGTTATTACAGAAGAATCTGCTGATTTGATGGCTGAAAAGAAATACACTTTTGAAGTAACTCCAAAAGCAAATAAAACAGAGATTAAACATGCTGTAGAAACATCATTTGGAGTAAAGGTGTTAAAAGTTAACACAATGAATATTAAAGGTAAATATAAAACAATGGGTCGTTATGGCGGCTATCGCTCTGACCGTAAAAAGGCGATTGTGCAGCTGTCAGAGGACAGTAAAGAGTTAGACTTCTTTGAAGCATAACTTAAAGAATATTAAAAGGAGGGAATAAACGTGTCCATTAAAAAGTACAAAGCAACATCTAACGGTACTAGAAATATTTCAGGACTCGATTTTTCAGAGATAACGACGGATTCTCCTGAGAAAACATTGCTTAGACCACTTGTTAAGCCAGCTGGCCGTAATAGCCAGGGACGTATTACTACACGTCATAAAGGCTCAGGTCATAGACGTCAATATCGACTAATCGATTTCAAACGTGATAAAGATGGCATACCAGGACGCGTTGCCACGATAGAATATGATCCAAACCGCTCTGCGAACATCGCTTTGATTCATTATGCAGACGGAGAAAAAAGATATATCCTTGCGCCTAAAGAACTTGAGGTAGGCCGGGTAATTGAGTCTGGAGAACAAGCAGACATTAAGCCAGGAAATGCATTACCACTTGGAAGCATTCCGGTTGGTACAACTGTTCATAATGTAGAACTAAAACCAGGAAGAGGCGGACAACTTGCTCGTTCTGCAGGTACAGATGCACAAATTCTTGGACGTGAAGGAAAGTACACATTAGTTCGCTTGGCTTCTGGTGAGGTGCGCCTCATTCTTACAACATGTCGCGCAACTGTTGGTCAAGTTGGAAACATTGAACATGAACTTATCCGTATTGGTAAAGCAGGACGTTCTCGCTGGTTAGGAAAGAGACCTACAGTACGTGGATCTGCTATGAACCCAATCGATCACCCACACGGTGGTGGGGAAGGACGTACACCAATTGGTCGTCCGTCACCAGTATCACCTTGGGGTAAACCAACAAACGGTAAGATTACAAGATCTGTTAACAAACACTCTAATAAATATATCGTTCGTGAACGTAAGAAAAAATAAGCTTTAAAGGAGGCTTGCTTTTATGGGACGTAGTTTAAAAAAGGGACCTTTTGCCGATGATCATTTACTGAAGAAAGTAGATGCTCTAAATGAAAGTGATAAAAAACAAGTCGTTAAAACTTGGTCCAGACGTTCAACCATATTTCCTTCATTCGTAGGACACACATTTGCTGTGCATGACGGACGCAAACATGTGCCAGTATTCGTAACAGAAGATATGGTAGGGCACAAACTAGGAGAATTTGCTCCTACAAGATTATTCAGAGGCCATGCTGGTTCTGATAAGAAAACTAACAGATAACTGAGAGGAGGATATCTATATGGCAGAAGAAGTGAAATCAACAGCTAAAGCAACAGCGAAACAAGTCCGTATCGCTCCTCGTAAAGCACGCCTAGTCGTTGATTTAATTCGTGGAAAAGATGTCGGAGAAGCGACAGCTATTTTACGACACACACAACGTGCGGCATCGCCAGTTGTTGAAAAAGTTCTTAATTCAGCAATCGCAAATGCTGAACACAACTATGAAATGAATCCAGATGAGTTATACGTTTCATCTGTTTATGTTGACGAAGGCATTACATTGAAGAGGTTCAGACCACGGGCACAAGGAAGTGCAGGAAAGATTAACAAGAGAACTAGCCACATTACAGTAGTGGTATCGGAAAAGAAGGAGGGATAGTCTGTGGGTCAAAAAATAAATCCAACTGGTCTTCGCGTTGGAATCATTAAAGACTGGGAATCAAAATGGTATGCAGACAAAGATTATTCAACACTGCTTCATGAAGATATTAAAATCAGAGAATATTTAGATGATAAATTAGCTTCAGCTTCTGTTTCATCCGTTGAAATCGAAAGAGCAGCAAATCGAGTTAACATCACCATTCACACTGGTAAGCCAGGTATGGTTATCGGTAAAGGTGGTTCAGAGGTTGAAAAGCTTCGTAAAGACCTTAATAAACTAACAGGCAAAAAAGTTCATATTAACATCGTTGAAATTAAAAAGGTAGATCTTGATGCTAAGTTAGTAGGAGAGAACATTGCACGTCAACTAGAAGGACGTATTTCATTCCGTCGTGCGCAAAAGCAAGCTATTCAGCGTACAATGCGCGCAGGAGCTAAAGGGATCAGAACACAAGTATCCGGACGTCTAGGCGGAGCGGATATTGCAAGAGCAGAACATTATAGTGAAGGAACAGTACCACTACACACATTACGTGCTGACATTGATTTTGCACGCGTAGAAGCAGACACAACTTATGGTAAATTAGGTGTTAAAGTGTGGATCTATCGTGGAGAAGTCCTTCCGGAAAAACCAAATAATTAAGGAAGGGGGAAAATAACATGTTAATGCCAAAACGTGTAAAGTATCGTAGACAACACCGTGGACGTATGAAAGGAAAAGCAAAAGGCGGCACAGATGTAACATTTGGTGAATACGGCTTGCAAGCAACAGAAGCATCTTGGATTACAAGTCGTCAAATCGAAGCCGCTCGTATTGCAATGACTCGTTATATGAAACGTGGCGGGAAAGTATGGATCAAAATTTTCCCGGATAAACCTTATACAGCAAAACCCCTTGAAGTTCGTATGGGTTCTGGTAAAGGTGCCTTGGAAGGCTGGGTAGCAGTCGTTAAACCAGGTAAAATTTTATTTGAAATTGCAGGTGTTGAGGAAGAAGTGGCTCGTGAAGCATTAAGACTTGCATCACATAAACTTCCAATCAAAACTAAATTCGTTAAACGTGAGGAAATTGGTGGTGATATCAATGAAGGCTAAAGAAATTAGAGAACTTACCACTGCCGAAATTGAACAGAAAGAACAAACAATGAAAGAAGAGTTGTTTAACTTAAGATTCCAATTAGCAACAGGTCAATTGGAAAATACAGCTCGCATTAGTAAAGTCAAAAAGACAATTGCTCGTTTAAAGACCGTTGTACGACAACGTGAAATTGAAAATGAAACAGCAGTTAACAATTAAGAGAGAGGAGGCCGCAAAATATGAGTGAACGTAATGATCGCAAAACATATAATGGCCGTGTCGTTTCAGATCAAATGGATAAAACCATTACAGTTGTAGTAGAAAGCTACAAAGTTGATCCTTTATATAAGAAACGTGTGAAATACTCTAAAAAAATGAAAGCTCATGACGAACACAATACTGCTAAAAATGGAGATATTGTACAAATCATGGAAACTCGCCCGCTTTCAAAAACAAAGCGTTATCGCTTAGTAAAAGTACTAGAAGAAGCAGTTATCATTTAACAAGGATCTGTCAGGCTTTTAGATGGGAGGTAAAGACACATGATTCAGCAGGAAAGTCGATTGAAAATCGCAGATAACTCTGGTGCACGTGAAGTATCAACAATTAAGGTGCTTGGTGGAACAGGGAAGAAATCAGCCAATATCGGTGATGTTATTGTGTGTAGTGTAAAACACGCAACACCAGGCGGCGTTGTCAAAAAAGGTGAGGTAGTGAGAGCGGTCATCGTTAGAACGAAAACAGGAGCACGTCGTAAAGACGGTTCATATATTCGTTTTGATGAAAATGCAGCAGTCATCATTCGTGACGATAAGAGCCCAAGAGGAACACGTATTTTTGGACCTGTCGCTCGTGAATTGCGTGATGCTAAATTTATGAAAATCGTATCTCTAGCTCCAGAAGTATTGTAATTGTCAATACCTAAATAACGATTACAAATAAGTTACTGTTAACAGGAGGTGCGTATTAATGCATGTTAAAAAAGGAGATAAGGTGACGGTCCTTTCGGGAAAAGACAAAGGAAAACAAGGTACAATTCTACAAGCACTACCGAAAAAAGAACGAGTACTTGTTGAAGGGGTAAACATGGTGAAAATCCATGCGCAACCATCACAAGATAATCCACAAGGTGGAATCTTGAACCAGGAAGCACCCATTCATGTATCAAATGTTTTACCAATTGATCCGAAAAGCGGAGAACCGACTCGTGTAGGATATGAAGTAAGAAATGGAAAAAAAGTCCGGATCGCTAAAAAATCTGGTGAACCTTTAGATAAATAGAGCGAAAGGAGGGTGACATGATGAATGAATTAAAACAAAACTATCAAGAAAAAATCGTCCCATCTCTGATGGAGAAGTTTGAATATAAATCAGTTATGCAAGTACCTAAAATCGAAAAAATCATCATCAACATGGGTGTCGGTGATGCAGTTCAGAACTCCAAGCTTCTTGATAATGCAGTAGAAGAACTGGCACTTATTTCAGGGCAAAAGCCTGTTGTAACTCGTGCAAAGAACTCAATTGCTGGATTCCGCTTAAGAGAAGGAATGCCAATTGGAACAAAAGTCACCTTACGGGGAGACAGAATGTATGAATTTTTACAAAGACTAATCAGAGTAGCACTTCCACGTGTTCGTGACTTTAGAGGTGTTTCAAACAAAGCTTTTGATGGTCGTGGAAATTATACATTAGGTGTTAAAGAACAGCTTATCTTCCCTGAAATTGACTATGATAAAGTAAGCAAGGTACGTGGAATGGATATTGCAATTGTGACAACATCGAATACGGACGAAGAATCCCGTGAGTTATTGACACAATTTGGAATGCCATTTAAGAAGTAACCAAGTCAATGAGGACTAAGGAGGAAAATTTGTGGCTAAGAAATCAATGATAGCAAAGCAACAACGCCGACAGAAATTTAAAGTACAGAAATATACACGTTGCGAACGTTGTGGACGTCCACACTCAGTAATTCGTAAGTTTAAATTATGCCGAATTTGTTTCCGTGAACTTGCACATAAGGGTCAAATCCCTGGTGTCAAAAAAGCGAGCTGGTAAAGGTAGATTCGGAAAGGAGGTAATGGTGAATGGTTATGACAGATCCAGTAGCAGACATGCTAACAAGAATCCGAAACGCAAATGTAGTTAAACATGATAAACTACAATTGCCTGCGTCTAAGGTGAAAGCTGAAATTGCTGATATCCTAAAACGTGAAGGATATATCCGTGATTATGAAGTAGTAGAAGATAATAAACAAGGTGTCTTACGCCTATTCTTAAAATATGGTCAAAATGAAGAACGTGTAATTACCGGCCTTAAAAGAATCAGTAAACCCGGAAGACGCGTATATGCAAAAGCGCATGAAGTACCACGTGTTTTAAACGGACTTGGTACAGCAGTTGTATCAACATCCAATGGTGTTTTGTCGGATAAAGAAGCACGTCAACAAGCAGTTGGTGGAGAAGTACTCGCTTATATTTGGTAACAAAAGCGTTAAAACGGAGGTGAAATTGATGTCACGTATTGGACTTAAACCAATCGAACTCCCTGAAGGTGTAGAAGTTAACTTTTCTGGTAATACAGTTACAGTGAAAGGACCTAAAGGTGAGCTATCAAGTGAATTAAGTGATAAAATTGAAGTGAAAATGGATGGAAACACAATTACATTCAGCCGTCCTGACGATGATAAAGAAAATCGTTCATTGCACGGTACAACAAGAAGTGTTGTTTGGAATATGATCGAAGGTGTTTCTAAAGGTTTTCAAAAAGAACTTGAAATCATCGGTGTCGGTTATCGTGCACAAAAACAAGGAGATAAACTTGTTGTGAACGCAGGTTACTCTCACCCAGTAGAGATTGAAGCAGATAATGGGATAGAATTTGATGTACCAAAGAACACAGAAATCATCGTAAAAGGAATCGATAAAGAGCTGGTTGGTGCAGTAGCATCTAATATCAGATCTATCCGTCTACCTGAACCGTATAAAGGGAAAGGTATTCGTTATAAAGGCGAATATGTACGTCAAAAAGAAGGTAAAACAGCTAAGTAAAGCATAAAGGCTCGA
>Ga0079225_10001231_pt1 | contig 14276 bp, 8 predicted proteins | sample Poulit2012_FD_76344 | JGI IMG/M metagenome (GOLD analysis project Ga0079225, IMG submission 76344) | Agricultural soil microbial communities from Georgia to study Nitrogen management - Poultry litter 2012 | ecosystem: Environmental > Terrestrial > Soil > Agricultural land | place: USA: Georgia...
ATATTAAATATAGAGATATCAATGGAGATGGGGTGATCAATGAACTGGATCAAGTCCCGATCGGGTTTCCGACTGTACCTGAGATAGTATACGGTTTCGGTTTGTCCTCAGGTTACGGTGGGTTTGATTTATCATTTTTCTTTCAGGGATTGGCCAGAGAATCTTTCTGGATTGACAGCTATGGTACTGCACCCTTCGTAGATACTGATGGTATATCATCTATAAATTCTAATAACGCGCTACTACAAGTTTACGCTGATAGTCATTGGTCTGAATCCAATCGGGATCTTTACGCCATTTGGCCACGACTTTCCAATAATGTAAATAATAATAATAATGCCAGGAGTACCTGGTTCATGCGCAATGGTGCATTCCTCCGACTTAAAACGCTTGAAATTGGATATTCTATGCCTGAAACGGTCATAGATCGGGTTGGATTAAGCTCTGCCAGATGGTATGTAAGTGGAGTAAATCTGTTAACAATTAGCGCCTTTGATCTGTGGGATCCGGAGATGGCTGGAAATGGACTCGGTTACCCCATTCAGAAAACTTTTAACATTGGTTTGCAAGCAACTTTCTAAACAAAAATTATCTATGAGAAAGATATTTTATTATTTAGTCCCAATAGTATTCTTTTTTTCAAGTTGTCAGGATTACCTGGATATTATTCCTGATAACATCGCTACGCTGGATTTTGCTTTCAGAGATCGGGTGCGGGCGGAACAGTACTTATTTACGTGCTATTCGCACATGCCTCAACATATGACTGCGGTTGATCCTGGCTTAACTTGTGGAGATGCAATTTACTCCAATCCAAATCGAAGTGGTAATTTCCCTAATGTCGGATTTGATTTAATGTACTTTGGAAACAATGTTAACAGTCCGTATTTAAATTATTGGGATGGTGGTCAAGGCGGTAAAAATCTATGGAATGGCATTCGAGATTGCAATATTTTTATAGAAAATATTCATAATGTACATGATATGGAGAGTTTTGAAAAGAACCGATGGGCGGCGGAAGCGAAGTTCCTGAAGGCGTATTTTCATTTCTATTTGATGCGAATGTATGGACCAATACCGATTATACGAGAAAATCTTCCGATCTCAGCTACTCCGGAGGAAGTCGCAGTTTTTCGAGAGCCAGTGGATGATGTAGTTAACTATATTGTCGAACTGATCGATGAGGCTGTGGAAGATTTACCGCTTGAAATCACTAATCAAGTCTCCGAATTAGGAAGGATTACACAGCCCATTGCATTGGCTATAAAGGCGAAGGTGTTGGTCACGGCCGCAAGTCCTTTGTTCAATGGCAATCAAAACTATCAATCGCTTACAGATAGTCGAGATTTAGAATTGGTAAATCAAACTTATAGTGCTGATAAATGGCAACGTGCTTTAGAAGCTTGCGAGGTGGCCATCAGTATTTGTCATGAGGCTGGGCATAAGTTGTACACCAAAGACAACATTGCACTAAATATTTCCGACTCCACGAAACAAGTTTTACTTGTCAGCCAAATAGTCACGGATAAATGGAATGATGAACTTATCTGGGGGGCGGGCAGATACAATTCTGTCAATATTGAAAAATTTACTATACCTCCGTTAACTCAGGATCACAGGGTGTTTTCAGGCGGGGGAACCTGGGCCCCAACCATGAAAATGGTCGAATTGTTTTATACTGAGAATGGGGTTCCAATTTCAGAGGATATTGGATATGATTATGAGAACAGATATTCATTAACCACAGTAGCGGACAGCGCGCGATATTACCTTCAGCCAGGAAAAACAACGGCTGTTTTACATACGCAGAGGGAACCTCGGTTTTATGGTGCGTTGGCTGTAGATGCAGGGTGGTTTTATGGGTTGGGCCGCCAGGATGAAGATCAACAATGGCCAGTGAATGCGAAATTGGGAGATCTATCCGGTCGCCAGGGCACGGAGCGGTTCACTCCTACCTCATTTTATTTGAAGAAATTGTACAACTATCGCTCGACCTATAGCGGTGAATCTTATATAAATTATCGCTGGTCTATACCTATCATGCGTTTAGCTGATCTGTACCTTTTATATGCGGAGGCATTAAATGAGACATTAGATGCTCCCAATGACGAGGTGTACAATTATGTGAATCTGATAAGAGAGCGCGCTGGTTTGAAGAGTGTACAGGATTCCTGGAGTGACCATTCTTATTACCCGACCAAATATCTTTCCAAAGAAGGAATGAGGGAGATCATTCACAGGGAAAGAAATATTGAATTATCTTTTGAAGGGCAACGATTTTGGGATATAAGAAGATGGAATCAAGCTCTTGCCGAATTTTCTGTTGCCCCTCAGGGATGGAATGTAGGGGGGGAGACTGTAGAGGAATTTTATCAAGTACGTACATTAGAACTGGCTCCTTATTCTTTAAAGGATATTTTGTGGCCTATCTCTCAGAATAATTTATCAGTGAATAACAACCTTGTTCAAAATCCGGGTTGGTAGATATTTTAAAAAATAAATTAAAATGAAAAATTTCATATATTATATAATCACTTGTTTGCCCTTGATTTTAGCGTGTGAAATGGATGAGAGGGGACAGTTCCCCGTAGACGGAATTCCCCCTGGTCAGGTCACGGATGTGCGTGTGGAAAATTTGCCTGGAGGAGCAACAATCCATTATACCATTCCTTCAGATGAAGATTTGCTCTATGTTAAAGCCATTTATGAAAGAAAACCAGGGGAGATCGTAGAGCAAAAAGCCTCTGCCTATGCTAGCCAACTCAGTATAGAGGGTATTGGCAAATCCAGGGAAATGAAAGTCTTGTTAGTAGCTGGAGATCGTAGTCAAAATGAATCAGAACCAGTAGAGGTGAAAGTCAATCCAATGGATGCCGTAATTTATACAATTCTCGACTCAATCAAAGTTTCAAACGATTTTGGAGGGGTTCGTTTAAATTGGAAAAATGAAATGGAGGCTGATGTGGTAATAACAGTTTCTACAGTCGATGAATTGAATGAATGGGTTGCAGTTGAAAGCTTTTACACTAATGTTAAAGTGGGTAGTGGAAATGTGAGAGGATTTGAAAGTACGGAACGATTATTTGGTGTGTCGATTAGGGATCGGTGGGACAATGTAACAGATACATTGAAAGGTTATTTTACACCGCTGTATGAAGAAAGAATACATCCGGAAGACGGTTTTCGTCGCTGGAACCCTCCGGGAATTGAGTATAGCCACCACTCAGAGACCTATTCTCTGGAAAAATTATGGGATGACAATCCAAGCACGTTTTATCTCGTACGGGCCCCTGCGATCCCCTATTCTTTTACGTTCGATATTGGGAGGGTTGTAAAGTTTAGCAGGATTAAGCAATATCAGAGGCTACACGAGCCGACCTATGCCTATACCGATCAGAATGTGGAAGCCTTTGAATTGTGGGGGGCGCCAACTGCACAGGGGTTAAGTGATGATTATGAATCTGGTTGGGTGAAATTAGGTGAATACACAGTTGAGAAGCCTTCAGGTTTGCCATTAGGTGAATTAACAGATGAGGATATTTCAGCGGCGCAGGCGGGCCATGATTTTAATGTGGATCCAAATGCTCCTCCTGTCAGATATATTAGATATGTAATTACCAAAAACTGGTCAAATAATACTATTAACTCAATTGCTGAATTGCAGTTTTGGGGCAGTGAACAATAATTAATGGGCCATATGTCAATGTATGTTAAAGTATTAATGATAAATGATATGAAATATATAATTATAAGTGTTTTCGCAATTTTGTATTTATTTCCGTCCTGTACAGACATGAATGATTTGCATAACGTTTATCTCGAAAATGGAGAAAGAATTTATGTTGGGAAATTAGATTCAGCATATATCTTCCCAGGAAAAGAAAGGGTAAAACTACGGTACTGGTCTTCAGATCCCCGGTCACAAAAAATGATTATTTATTGGCAGAATCGGTCGGATTCCCTATTGGTGGATATAACGACCAAAAATGCTGGTGACTCCAGTGAATTGATAATTGCAGACCTGCCTGAATTCTATCACATATTTGAAATTGTTTCGATGACGGCTGAATTAAGCAATAAATCCATACCCTATTCAGTAAGTGGATCTGTTTATGCTGAAAAATATGAGGGGACACTCACCAACAGGGGTGTAAAGGATTTGTATCTCGATACAGTTTCCAATAATTGGACTATCGATTGGCTCGGCAAAGTAGAGAATGGCATTGGTGCTGAAATTGTCTATACTGACCTCAATGGAAACCCCAGGGAGTTGTATGCACCTATGAGCGAAGATGCTGTGGTAGTGGAGGAATTAAAGTCCGATTTGAAATATCGCACTCTATATTTGCCTGAGCCTGATGCCATTGATACTTTTTATACCGATTTTTCTGAAATATTAATTCCATAATTATGATTGACGCTAACCAGACCAGATTATTCGCCCTTCTTCCCCGGGGCTTTTGCTTGCTAATCGCTCTAATGACTTCTAATTTTGTTTTTTCACAAAATCAGTTCAAAATTTCTCCCCGATGGGATTATCCCTATGAATTGGATGAAAGAGTAGAGGATTTGACTGGTATTCCTGTAGGGCCTTTTGCCCGGATGAATGAAAGTGAAATAATCTGTGCTGCCACTTCCTCAGGTAAGGAAGTATTGATAAGCGAGGATAATGGCATATCCTGGAAACCAGTTCCAGTTTTTAAGAAACCAGAAAAATATTCAATCAGTGCCAAAGCCATCCAATGTACAGAGGACGGGGTTGTAATTCTTGCATTTAGCAATATACTTGAAAAACAATGGGACTGGTCTGATGCACTGGGTGACGCTCCTGGTGCAATCTTACCCACTTATGTGGTTCGAAGCCTCGATAGAGGCCGGACGTGGGAGGATCCGATTAAGTTACATGACGAATGGACTGGTTATATTACTGATATGATCATTACCGCTGACGGATCTATTGTTTTTACTTCCATGATGATGCGACATGATCCCGGACGACACACCGTGTTGACGTATATGAGTGAGGATGATGGAGCTACCTGGTACCGAAGCAATGTACTGGATATGGGTGGTGCAGGCCACCATGGAGGGTTGACAGAACCTACTTTGGTAGAACATGATGATGGACGTCTGATGATGTTGATACGGACCAATTGGATGGAGTTTTGGTGGGCTGAGTCGAAAGATACAGGTCGTACGTGGCATTTGATGGGACCGAGTCGCATTCCTGCGAGTTCTTCCCATGGACAGTTAGAAAGATTGGCTAGCGGCCGTATTATACTTGTTTGGAACCAACCTTTTCCACAAGGTGAAACCTCTTATCCAATGGTTGGTGGTGATCGCATTTGGTCTGCAGTACCTGTCAGCAATTATCGAGGCGAACTATCCGTAGCATTTAGCGATGATGATGGGAAAACATGGTCAGAACCTGAGATAATTGCAACTACAAATACAGAAGGATTTAGAAGAACCGGGGCTGGTGGTGTGGGAAAGTATATGCCAAATAAAGAAGTTTCTTATCCTTATGTTTTTGAATTTGCACCCGGAGAGATATGGGTTACTACGGCAAGAGGTCCTGTAAGAGCAAGATTGTATGAAAAGGATTTCGTTGATTAAGCATTGTCTAATATTAAGTTTAGGATGAAGATAAAAAATATTCTTTTATTTGTTTATTTTGGTTTTATAGGCAGCTATAGTTTAGGTTTAAGTCAAAGCTGGACTGATGATTCTTTTGAAGACTTTTCAAAAGGGATTCTTAGTGCATCAGGACAGAATATTTATATAAGTAAGAAAGGAGAAATCAAAACCATTCGACGTTATGATGTGAATCAAGATGGATGGATAGATCTTCTTTTTAACAATACGCATGATCAGGAGAATTATGTGGATGCAACACTCGCGACCTTGGATCCTTCTGGTAATGTAGTGATTTTAAACCTTCCCGTGCAAGGCTCTGTCTCAGCAGAATCTGCCGATTTGAACAAGGATGGTTTTCCGGATATTGTATTTTGTCCTAATAAAAGCGGCATTCAACACCCTCGCCGTTTTCTGAAAATTTACTGGGGAGGGAAAGATGGGTGGGTTGAATCCAGGAGTGGAGTTTTACCAGTGAACACTGTCAAATCTGTTCAAATAGCAGATATAAATAATGATTCCTGGCCAGACATTCTCACCTTGAATTCAACAGCATGGTTGCCAGGCCAGCCTGAGGGTGAAATACTCAGAATTTATTGGGGAGGAGAGATTAGTTATCATTTGGATTGCTACTCTGATATTGGATTGGATGAGGCTAAAATGATCGTGGCCGAAGATTTTAATGGTGATGGATTGACGGATATATGCTATTCCAATAAGGAGGGTGAAATTTATTGGATAGATGGGAAAGATCTGAACAAAGATCTTTCGCAGAGCTATCCTCAGATACTTTCTCCTAACGTCAGCCAGATAACTATACCTGGTGGAGGTCTTGTGGATTTAATAGTCTCAAAAACAGATGATAAACCTCAGATATACGTGCTGACTGATCAAGATGAAATATTGAAATTGACCTATTGTTCTCAAAAAGATTGGGAGCAAACAATTGTAGTGGAAGGAATAAAAGGAACCGGATTAGCTATCGGAGATGCTGACCTGGATGGACAAGAGGATATTCTTGTGACTAATTTCACTATTAAAAAAGCAGCAGGAGGTGAATCGGTAGGTGGTGATATAAGTGAGAACGATGGATTGACAATATTGTGGGGAGGTGAGACAAATCCATTTTCCGAACGAACGAAAATAAAAATTCCCAATGCTATTTCTGCAAAGGTAGGTGATCTGAATGGAGATGGGGTTCCTGATATTGCCGTCGCCGTTTATCAGGGGGAGGAAACATATTTAGCACATTCTAAAATATTGTTTGGCAATGGGAAACGGGAATTTGAAGATTCTAGGATCGATATCCCAACCCAAGGCGCTCGGGATGTTTCTATAGTGAATATTCCTGGGACAGATTATTCCACCGTTGTCTTTAGTAACAGTATGGGCGGCACCTTATATGAGAATGTTCCCTTATATCTTTATTTGGGTGGAGAATCTGGATTCAAGGATGATAACCGTATAGAAATCCCTTTCACGAGCGGATATGAAGCGACTGCTGCTGATGTGGATGATGATGGTTTTGTCGATATATTGGCTGTGAATTCGATGCACGGAGGGGGATTTAGCGACCCTTTGGGAGGAGTTAATATTTTCAAAGGCAGTGAAAGTGGTTTCGATTTTATCGGCGATCGCGAAGTTTTGCGAGAAATTAATGCATCCACAAGCAATGTCGCAGATCTCAATAAGGATGGTTATCTTGATATAATCATCGGTTTCTTTGACCAACAAGACAGAACCGAAACTGAATTGGTCATTTATTATGGTAGTCCTGATGGATTTCTGAAGAAAAACCGCCAGGCGATCCCATCACCAGGACGGTCATCCAGTCCTATGGTAGCTGATTTTGACAATGATGGCTGGTTGGATATTGCGGTAAGTTCTTATTCTGAAAATAAATTGCGGATTTTTAAGGGGGGTGAAAATGGATTTGATGAGACTCGACAACAAGTCATCCCAATGCATGCTGCGATTGATTTGGAAGTAGCTGATTTGAATGCAGATGGTTATCTTGATATCATAGTCTGTCATTATAAAGACTGGGAAAACGGGTATCATGATGCAGGGATGACTATTTTGTGGGGAAGTGAAAGTGGTTATGAAAATTGGAATTCTCAGTGGCTTCCCAGTTATACCCCTTTAGGACCAGTGGTGGCGGATTTTGATAATGATGGTTATCTGGATATTTTCGCTCCCGCCTATCATGGAAATGTATCTAGGGAGAATTTACCCATGTATTTATTTTGGGGTGGTGAAGATGGTTTTGTTGCTGAGCGACGTACTACCTTTATTGGTGATTCGGGTACGGATGCATTAGCTGCTGATTTTGATAATGATGGAAAATTAGATTTGGCTATAGCCGAACATACCCTTCATGGTTCTCATGCGAAAGCTCGTTCCCACATATATTACAATGATGGTGAACGGTTTAAAAGTGATAAAGTCCGGGTAGAGGATTTACCCAGTCCCGGTGTCCACTGGATGTGGAATAAAGATATGGGTAATGTCTATGATCGTACTTGGACAGAGTCATACACTTCAAGAGTGTTTTCTTGGAGTACATCTAAAAACATACTTGAACTCACGTATGTAGCCGAAGAAACTATGGGAGCACATATCGATCTATTTTACAGAACTTCGAAAACCAACGAAGATATAAATGATATAGAATGGAATGTATATGAATCCAATGAAGTGAATATTTCGCCAGATGATCGGAATCTACAGTACAAAATAATATTTAATTCACCAAATGGTGATTGGTATCCGGATTTGAAGTCCGTAGAAGTAAAAATTAAATAAAATGGAGAATATCAAACGCCGAAGCTTTTTGAAGAAATCACAGAATCTTATTTTGGGAACCGCACTTGTTCCAGGTAGTTCGATTCTTTTGATGGGGGAGAGTTGTTCTAAAAAGATGACCCAGGTTAGGAAAGAGGAGAGCATTTCGGTGCCGGTAATCATGGATAAGGAAATTGTCTTTATGGATCAGACCACGAAGTATCGAGCCATTCCAACCGATCCGAATTTCCGCACTATTTCTAACCTTGCTTCTTTGCCTCGTACAATTGAGGTTCCGTTTCCTTGGAAAGAGGAGAAGTTAATCAGTAGCAATCAGGGGTATATCACGGGCAATGTCTTTACAGACCCGAAAAATCGTTTTATACTGCAGATGATGTTGTCTACACCCGGAACTCCAGATACATCTTCTGGATCTCCTCAATATAAAACGTGGTATCGGGTTTCGAATGATGGAGGTCGTACATTTTCAGAACCAACTTTGGTTATTATTGAAGGAAATACGCTGGAGAACCCTATTGAGGGTGTTGAAATCGGGCGCAATGGATATAATATTAATTTCACTACGCCTATCATCATGGGTTCTTCAGGGAAAATCATCGTTCCTGTGAATTTGCATCCATGGGATGACGAAAAACAAAGAATATATAATCCGGCTGATGCCTATATTTTTCAAGATGCAGGAGCGCTTGTCGGGGAATGGGATGAACAATCAAAAGATATTATCTGGCGGTTTGGAGGCTGGTTGCGGATAGATCACAATGTGTCCACCAGGGGACTATCAGAACCTTCTATTGTTGAATTATCCGATGGTAGATTTGTCATGATTTCCAGAGGTTCAAACCTAACACAACCAGATCTTCCTGCTCATGCTTGGGCTGCTTTTTCAGAAGATGGATGTAAGACATGGTCTGTGCCAGAGCCTTTTAGTTTTTCTGATGGGATGATTTTCCATGTGCCTGCTTCATGTTCCACGATATTCCGTTCCAAAGTCAATGGGAAATTATATTGGATTGGTAATTTGGTGGAGGATAATCCGAATGGGAATCATCCACGATTCCCGCTGGTCATTGGTGAGGTTAATGAAGAACCATTTGGACTTAAGAAAAGCAGCGTGGTGCAAATTGATACCCGGCATGAAGAAAGAGAAGGTGAGAAGGTGCAGTTGTCCAATTTTCATATCCTTGAGCATGCTCAGAACGGTGAAATTATTATTACCCTGACGCGTCGAGAGGGTCAGGATGTAGCTAAGGCACTAAGTTGGTACCGAATTAAATTGAATGGATGATTCTTATAGTCAACTTCCAGATGTTTATCAATTTTGAAAACGAGACCAATTAATCTTTCAAATTGCCGTGAACGTCTTCTGAAGTTCTGATTTTCAGTTGCGTTGGCGTATTATACCATAATCTAATACATGTAAAATTATTATAGACCGGTGTGATCTTAAAAGAGCTTTGATTTATTTTTATTTGAATGTTCAAAAGAATCAAAATATGAAGTATTTTTATTTTTCTCAGTCAGTCTTGGTATTGTATTCAATTTTAATTATTGGATTAGTCAATATCCCAACCGCTGGTTCTACCCAAAATCCTTCTCCTCCAGATAACCTAATAAAAATTTTAATTAATGATTCACAATGTAAGAATAACACTATTGATTTTTTCCCAGGGCTACTCAATAGGTTGAAAATTAATCCTGAATGGGATTTAATAACATTCTCAGAATTAGAAATTCAAATTATTAAAACTCATCCTGATGGCAAGAAAGATGTCTATAAGGGGTTGATTTCAAACAATGAAAATTTCGAAATTAATTTAGGACCTATGACATCTCCTCCTATTTATGAATTTATAGCAGGAGATGTATACCAGATAGGCTATCAATTAGAGATTTCTATATATGATAAAGAATCATCGGATAATCAGTATCAGATTTTATTAAACCAAGGTTTGTCAGATAAAGCTTCGACAATGAATGCCATGTCATTCTCCTCAATGAAATCCGGGAAAGGAAAATTGATTGCTAATGAGAAAAGAAAGGTTCTATATAATCCAATGTATGGTACTGAACCATCTCTGGGACTGAAATTAAATAAAGATGTATTGTATGATCAGGATGAAATTAAGATAGAATATAGGCTAACACCTGGGGCTCTTGTGCATACATTAAAATGTAGGTTGAATATAAGGAATCATATGGGGCAAATATTGATTAATAAAATGCTTGTAGTCAAACAATCTGATGAATGGCAGACGGAAATCATTAGTCCGGAAAAATGGGGCCCAGGAGAGTACAATGTATCTCTTTATCCCGAAATAGAAGCGGAAATATGGGAAGAGGGTCCGAGCATAACTTATCATCGTAAAGAAAAAGTGGAAAATGAAATCTCTGTAAGTCCCTATGCTCCATGGACATTAGAAAAAGACACTTTAAGAGAAAGGATTGTTATTACAGATTTTCCTGCTACTTTAAATAATAGTTTTAAATTAGAAGATGGATGGAAATTTAAACCAACGGAGGAGGGGGTGGCTGTTTTCAATAACCCTGACGCAATTGTTAAGCCTTTCGAAATTAAACTCTCACTTAAAGGACATTACGCAGTTTTTGCCCAGCCCTTTTCAAAAGATGGATGTATTATTCAGGTAACTGATAAAAGTTTGATTCGTGTTGTATCTGACAAGAGTACGCATAGTTCCGATCATAATTCGGCAATGGATTCAGATGGATTAATATTTGTGGAAGCTGCTAATTTGGAAGGTAAGCCAATAAAATTATTTGGTTTTTCTAGAGACGCAGAAGTCTCTAGATCAAATATATCAGGGATCAAAAAACTGGTATTAATTCCAGTGACAGGGTTGTCAGTTGATTCATTTTATCAGCAGTTGTCTGATCCACCGGTTACATTAAATGGAATTAATGATTGGGCAGATTATTTTCATACAGGCAATGGATCGGTAAGGTTAGAGTCTGATCAATTTGAAACCCTTTTTGGAGCTCAGGCAGAATTGGGACTAAACATAGACTGGTCTATTGGTCGCTCATGGGTTGAATATAAAAGTGACTTACCTGATGCAAGTAGATTTCCTGCGGTCCCTTATGAGGAAGCTTTAAAAACAGATTCTAGTTTAATACGCTATCAGCCACGCATACTAATGATAAATAAATTTGATCCTTTAGATGAAGTAGTATCAAGTAAAAATAGATTCCAGAAAAATTTAGTGCCATGGTTGGGGATGAATCGTCATTATGGAATAACTTCTTATGGTGGTATGTTCTCGTCGGAATGGTTTAAGAATAATAAACAATGGTGGCAATGGTTTAAAAATGCTGAATCTCCCAGAGGAAGTGCTGTGTGTTATTATTTTTCTGAAGTTAGAAAAGAAAGAAAGGATATTTTATTAGAAGTATTAAGACGTGATGTAGATGGTATATTGATTGGTACTTGTAGACAAGTCCCTATGTTATTATATCACCCCGAAATGGTTCGCGATTTCAAAAATTGTACGGGAATTGATCCTTTAGATATAGATGGGAATCATCCTGATTATAAAAAATGGATAGCCTGGCGGGCTGATTTCTTCACAGAATTTTTACGAGAATTAAAAAAAGAGGTTTCAACTTTGGAGAGAGCAAAAGATAGAACATTAAATATATTCGTTAGAATACCATCTTCAGGTTTATTTCAAAATTTGGCTCAAGGACTTAATATTCAGCAATGGTTAGAGGAGGGTTTGGTTGATGGGTTACAGTTAGTTCCTTTGGAGGATAGAGGTGGCGAGGGGTTAAGAAGTCATAATGTTACCCCATATCTTTTGCTAGGGGAAAAGTACAACATCTCTATCTTTGGTGGAATAGGAGCTACTTGGTCTTCGAAGCAAGGCACTGGCATAGTTTCTTCTCTTTATCGTGCTATTGGCTTGATTGATGCGGGTGCTAAAGGCATTGAAATATACGAGTCTAATGACCATGCTATCAGTCATGTATTGAGGTGGGTTTTACCTCTATTTGGGAATAAGAAAGAAGCCATTACCTTTTTGAAAAATTCAAATATTGAAGCTGTTTATCCTATTACTGCTTCAACAGCAATGTTTGGATATGATAACCATTCAAGATGGTCATTATCTGGATGGAATATTTATGGGATGAACGGTGAAAGTTTATGAAAATTAGTTGAATTGGTCATGTGCTTTATTTTGAAACTGAAGGAAAATGATTTCTTAAGCCAATAAAATCTGCATAGCCACCGACTCGACGTATTGCAATGTGTTTAAAATGAATTCAATATGATGAAAAAGAAATATAGAATACTCCTTTTGTTTCTTTTGGGTTTGAATATATGGATGATTCTGCCTTATCCGGAAATTCAGGCACAAAACAACTCCAAACCGCAATTAACGCTTCATTTAACACCAGGCGAAAATAATCCGCGCAATAGTGAAGGCGATTTTGTGAAATTAAAAGACGGTCGAATTCTGTTCGTTTATTCTCACTTTGTGGGATATTCGGCCAGTGACTTCGGCAATTCACACTTAGCTGCCCGGTATTCTTCCGACAATGGAAACACCTGGACAGATGTGGATGAAATCGTTGTCGAGAATGAAGGAGCGATGAATGTGATGTCCGTATCCCTGTTGAGGCTACACAACGGACAAATTGCGCTTTTTTATGCGCGAAAAAACTCCATTCACGATTGTATACCCTATATGAGGTTGTCCTCCGATGAAGGAAAATCCTGGAGTGCTCCCGTTAGATGCAAAACAGATCAGGAAGGATATTTTGTTTTAAACAATGCCAGAGTTATCCAATTGGCAAATGGTCGATTATTAATGCCTGTAGCTCATCATGTGTCAGAAGATCGACGGGGAGATCTGGAACACAATTTCAACAACTATGGAATTCTGTATTGCTACTATTCTGATGACAACGGACTTACCTGGAAGCAAAAAGGCGAAGTAAAGATTCCTGAGGGATTGATGGTCCAGGAGCCCGGGTTGATAGAAATGAAGAACGGAGAAATCATGATGTACATCCGGACCGATTCCGGAGTCCAATACGCCTCCTATTCCAAAAACAAAGGCAAAAAATGGTCTCAAGCTATCCCGACCAACATTCCATCTCCCCTGTCTCCGGCTACCATAGCCAGAATTCCTTCCACCGGTGATTTGATTTTGGTGTGGAACAATAATGGGGTCAAAAAAAATAATTACCGGGGAAGACGCACCCCCCTGAATGTTGCTATTTCCAAAAATGAGGGGTTGACCTGGGAAAACGTCAAAACCCTGCACGATGATCCCGATGGGTGGTATTGTTATACCTCGGTCCGATTTGTCAATGACACCGAATTGTTGATGAGTTATTGCGCTGGAAATCGCCCGGCCGGAACGGCTTTGTCCATCACCAATATTACGAAATTGAATATCAACTGGCTCTATGAATAGATTATATATCCTATTGTCATTATGCCTGGCGGGACAGGGGTTCTTATTCCCCGTTGCGTTAACTGGCCAGGGAACCGCGTCGGGTACTGTCGTTCTCGATTTGCTTTCCTCAGAAACCAATCCGCGCAACAGCGAAGGGGATTTTGTCACGTTGGACGATGGCAGGATCTTGTTCGCCTACACCCGTTTCATGGATTCGTCGAGCGATCATGCGCCGGCGCAGATTATGGGACGATTTAGCTCCGACCAGGGTCAGACCTGGGCCAGGGAGGACGAATTGATTGTCGCCAATGAGGGTGAACAAAACGTGATGTCGGTCTCCTTTCTTCGGTTGCAAAACGGAGATCTTGCCCTGATCTATGCGCAGAAAAATTCTTTGACCGATTGCGTTCCCCACAT
>Ga0079225_10001232_pt1 | contig 14267 bp, 12 predicted proteins | sample Poulit2012_FD_76344 | JGI IMG/M metagenome (GOLD analysis project Ga0079225, IMG submission 76344) | Agricultural soil microbial communities from Georgia to study Nitrogen management - Poultry litter 2012 | ecosystem: Environmental > Terrestrial > Soil > Agricultural land | place: USA: Georgia...
ATAATACTTGGAATCTCTATGGGTAAGATTTAATTTTATAGGATGATAATATACCACTAATCTGAAATCATTAGCAATTATATATTCATTAATAAGCTCCTTTTTTGCTTGTTTTTCTTGACCAAAAATGTTTTTAGTCGAGCAGAGAAACAAAATGCAAAGAGTCATAAAAACAACTTTAGTTGTATTGATTAATCTATTCATATTCTATTAATTATGCCAGTTTATTTCTTTATTGTAATTTGTTTTTAAAGCACAGTTTATTTTTATAAAATGTTCCGTATTAAACCATCCGCCTCGATTAGCACTTAAGGGTGATGGATGATTTGCTTTTAGTATTAAATTCTGATCTCCATGTATGAGTTTTTCCTTCTTTTTTGCTGCGGCTCCCCAAAGTGCAAATATTTTAAAGTGTTTTTCTGCAGCTAGCTTTTCAATACAATAATCCGTAAAAGCACTCCAAGGAATGTGTTTATGGCTATTTGCTTTATTTGCTTCAACGGTCAATACTGAATTTAGTAATAATACTCCTTGTTTCGCCCAGTGTTTTAAATTTCCAGTTTTTGGTTTTTCTTTTATTAATCCATTGAGTATTAGTTCTTTATAAACGTTGTCTAAAGAACGCGGAATTTTAATATTATCCGGAACGGAAAATGCTAATCCATGTGCTTGTCCTTCTTGATGATAAGGATCTTGTCCAATAATAATGACTTTTACTTCTGAAACTGGTACTATTTCAAAACAGCGAAAAATTTGATTGAAATCTGGATAGCAGGTATTTGCCTTATATGCTTCAATTACAAGATTGTTTATTTGGTTAAAAGTGGAACTTTTTATAAAATCTTGCATTAAATTATACCAGCTTGAATCCAGATTTTTAATTAAAGAATATAGATTTTCATGCTCCATGGAAGAAATTGCAGAATTGAACAATGATTTACTTAAAGCTTTTTTGTAATTTTGACTAAGTTAATACATTTTTAGGAATTACATTGTGGAATATGTTTGATTATAAAAAATTTATTGAAAGTATAAAAGAAGAGGATATTCGAAGCGGCGATCATAGCACTTTGGCCTCCATTCCTGCTGATTTAAAAGGGGTAGCACGTTTTATTTATAAGGATAATGGTGTACTTGCAGGTTTGCAAGAAGTGAAGCATATTGTAAACGCTTGGGACGCTTCAATGCATATAGATTTTACAAAAAAAGATGGTGAATATATAGAAGGAAATAAAGAAATTGGAATTATAGAGGGAAGTGTGCATACCATTTTGCAAATTGAAAGAACATTGCTGAATATTATGCAAAGAATGAGCGGTATAGCAAGTTTGACGTGTTTGTATAAAAAGGAGATAGAAGGAACTGATGCGCAGTTATTGGATACTCGAAAAACTACTCCTCTTATTCGATATTTTGAAAAAGAAGCAGTTCGTATAGGAGGCGGTCAAAATCACAGAGCAGGATTGTATGATATGATTATGCTTAAAGATAATCATATTGATTTTTCTGGTGGTATAAGCAAAGCTTTAGATAAAACCTATAAGTATTTGAACGATAATAACCTAAACTTGAAAGTTGAAGTGGAGTGTTCGGATTTAAGTGATGTGAAAGAGGTGCTTTCTTACGGTAAAGTGGATAGAATCATGTTGGACAATTTTACTCCTGAAGAAATTTTGGAAGCATTGCCTATTATTAATAAAAAAATGGAAACAGAAGCTTCTGGAGGTATTAATTTAAAAAACGTCCGATCTTATGCTTTAACGGGAGTTGATTTTATTTCTATAGGAGCATTAACACATCAAGCTACTAGTAAGGATATAAGTTTAAAAGCAGAATTTTAATGAAATATTCTATTGTTTTTATTGTTAATCCGCGTTCTGGCACCCAAAGAGCTAAGGAGGTGCATAAATATATTGATAAGTATTTGGATAAAGAACGCTTTAATTTCTCTGTGATTTCTACAGAATATAGAGGTCATGGAAAAGAAATTGCAGCTAAATGTGTAAAAGATAAAGTTAAAATAATTGTTTCCGTTGGAGGTGATGGAACATTATTTGATATATTACAATCAGTAGTAAATAGTTCCGTTATGATAGCGGTTTGGCCTTATGGTTCAGGAAATGGAGTAGCAAGGAGTTTGCAATTATCTTTTAAAGCTAAGGATGTTTTGCAGGGAATTAATAGTATGCAGAGTATGCTTATTGATATTGGCAAAGCAAATCAATATTATTTTACATCAAATTTTGGACTAGGGTTTGATGCTATGGTATCTAAATCTTTTGTTCACAGTAAAAAAAGAGGTTTTTTTACTTATTTAAAATTAATTCTAAAATTACTACCTGGTTTTAAAAGTGAAAATTTGCAATTTTTTGAAGGCAATAAACGCTTTGATTTTTCAAAAGTTTTTATTTTGAATGCTGCAAATATGAAGCAATTAGGTTACGATTTTGAAATTGCACCTTTAGCAGATTGCAAGGATGGAGAGTTGAATATAACGCTTATTAAGTCCTTTCCATTATTAATGGCACCTATACTTGCACTCTATGCATTCTTCAAGAAAATACATAAATCTCCCTATGTGAAAACATTTACTAGTGCTGCTTTTATTATTAAGGGATTAAAATCAGAAGGAATGCAACTTGATGGAGAATACATTCCTTTGACTGCTATTGAAAAAGAGACTTTGAAAGTGGAGGTAATTCCACAAGCCATTAGGCTAATAAAATCGAATAGATATTAAATTGATTTTAAGGTTTTAATCATTTCTTTAGGATCAGGAGCCGAAAAAACAGCATTTCCAGCGACTAATACATCTGCTCCTGCATCGATTAAAGTTTTAGCATTTTCGCTATTTACTCCACCATCCACTTCTATTAAAGCCTTACTTCCTGATTCATCAATTAATTGGCTGAGTTCTTTAACTTTATCTATAGTGAATTCAATAAACTTTTGTCCACCAAATCCAGGATTTACACTCATGATAAGTACTAAATCTAAATCATTTATCAAATGCTTAATAGAAGAAATATTTTGGTGTGGATTCAAAGCTATCCCTGCTTTAGCTCCTTTGTTTTTAATCATTTGGATGATACGATGAGGATGAATTGCAGCTTCTAAATGAAAAGTTACATATTCAGCACCTAAATCTATAAATTCTGGAATATATTTTTCGGGTTCCACAATCATTAGATGCACATCTTTCACTAAATTTGTTTTTCCTTGTAAAGCTTTCATGATAGGAGTTCCAAAAGAAATATTCGGTACAAATCTACCATCCATTACATCAATATGTAACCACTCCGCTTCGGAGCTGTTAAGCATATCAATATCTTTTTTTAAATTGAAAAAATCCGCAGATAGTAAAGAGGGAGAAATAATCGCCATAGTTTTTTAAGCAAAAATAATAATTTTTTTTAGTGTAAAGAATTTGTTTTTAATAAACTTCTAAAGAAAAAAATCTTCGTAATAAAAGCAAAATTATAGTAGAATCTCATGTTTTTTTTGTACCTTAGCAGACCCTAATTTTAAGGAATTTCTTTTTATAATAACCTATCAAACTTTAAATTTTGGAGACGCAAAAGCAAATTAAAAAATACAGGAGAACAGCAGGAGAAATGAGCAATACTATGATTTATGGTAAGGTTCCACCTCAGGCAAGGGAGTTAGAAGAAGCTGTTTTAGGAGCTATAATGCTAGAGAAAGATAAACTTTCTGATGTTTTAGAAATCCTTCCTACAGCAAAATGTTTTTATTTTGCACCGCATCAAAAAATTTATGAGGCTGTTATTCAATTAGCAGCGGATGGAGATGCTATTGATTTACTGACAATTACTGAATATTTAAGAAAAACAGGTGAGTTAGAAGAAGTCGGTGGCCCTTTCTATTTAACGCAATTGACAAATAATATTGTTTCCAGTGCACACGTGCTTGTTCACGCTCGTATAGTAATGGAGAAATTTATTATGCGTGAATTGATTAGAATTTGTGGGGATGTAATAAAAGATGCCTATGAAGAGAAAACTGAAGTTTTTTCCTTATTAGATAAAGCAGAAACAAATTTGTTTGATATTAGTAATAACTATCTACGCAATAATTACAATAGCATGCAAAACTTAATTGTGGAAGCGGTGGAATCTATTGCGAAGAGTAGGGAACAAAAAGAAGATGTAACAGGAGTTCCTTCAGGATTTCCTAGCCTGGATGCTATTACTGCAGGCTGGCAAAAAACAGACTTGATTATATTGGCAGCTCGACCATCGGTAGGTAAAACAGCTTTTGCTCTTTCTTTGGCTTTAAATGCTGCTATGGATAAAAGACCAAGGGGAGTTGCTATTTTTAGTTTGGAAATGAGTGCCGTGCAAATTGTAAAACGTATGATTAGTACGGTGTCACAAGTGAGCTTAGAATCGATTAGTAGAGGTAGATTGGAAGATCATGAGTTTGAACAAATTAATGCTAAAGTAAGTGAATTAGCAGAAGCTCCTATTTTTATTGATGATCAAGCTGGATTAAATATTTTTGAACTGCGTGCAAAATGTAGAAGATTAAAATCTACTAATGATATTCAATTAGTAATTATTGACTATTTACAATTAATGCATGGTCCCTCCGATCAAAGAGGAAATAGGGAACAAGAAATTAGTAAAATTTCTAGAGAATTAAAAGCCTTGGCTAAAGAATTGGAAGTTCCAGTGATTGCTCTATCACAATTATCACGTGCAGTAGAAACGCGTACAGGAGATAAAGGAAAAATTCCACAATTATCGGATTTAAGGGAATCTGGAGCTATTGAGCAAGATGCTGATATGGTTATGTTTATCTATAGACCAGAATATCATGGAATAGAGAATGATGAACACGGAGAATCAATTAAAGGAGAAACGCATATTAATATTGCGAAACACAGAAATGGTAGATTAGATAGTGTGCGCCTACAAGCGCGATTGGAATTCCAAACTTTTGTGGAAATTGAAGAGGATTGGCATCAACACAATATGGGTGGATTTGGATCTGGTATTCCTGGTGCTGATATGGGTGGTTTTCAAACCTTACCTTCTAGAGCTAATAATATGAGTTTTGGAGATTCTGATGCTACATCGAGTGGTTTAGGTTCTTTCATAGATGATAACGATGAAGATGCTCCATTCTAATAAAATGATTCTATCTACATGAAATTAGTAATACAAAGAGTTAAAGAAGCAAAAGTAGAAGTTGATGGAAAAACGGTGGCTGCTATAAATAATGGCTTATTGGTTTTTTTGGGTATTCATCGAGATTCTACAAAAGAAGAAGCTGATTGGTTATTGAAAAAATGTATGAATTTGAGAATCTTCAATGATGAAAATCAAGTGATGAATAAATCTCTACTAGATATTAATGGAGAATTGCTTATAGTAAGTCAGTTTACTTTACATGCTTTAACAAAAAAAGGAAATAGACCTTCTTATATTGAAGCTGCTTCTCCAGATCTTTCTTTACCTTTGTACCAATATTTTGTAGAAAATGCCCAATTAGCATTAAAAAATAAAGTACAAGAAGGCATTTTTGGTGCAGATATGGATGTACATTTGGTTAATGACGGACCAGTAACAATCATTATCGATGCACAGGATAAAAAATAACCAATTGGAAAATTTATACATATACTCACAGTATGTCTGAAAAATTAAATAAAATAAGTATACTTCCAGTTCCAGAATCGGAATTGTCGAAAAAAGTTCAGGTTGCTGAAATGTTTGATAGTATTTCAGGTAAATACGATTTCTTAAATCATTTCCTTTCTTTAGGAATTGATATACAATGGAGAAAAAAAGCAATAAAATCTTTAAAAAATAAAAATCCTAAAACTATATTAGATGTAGCAACAGGTACTGGAGATTTTGCTATCTCAGCATTAAAGTTAAATCCCAATGAAATTATAGGCGTGGATATTTCTAAAGGTATGCTCAAAATAGGAAAAAAGAAAATTAAAGAAAAGCAATTAGAAGATAAAATTAGATTGACTTTGGGAGATAGTGAAAACTTGCCTTTTGAAGATAATCAATTCGATGCTATTACTTGTGCTTACGGTGTTCGTAATTTCGAAAATCTTAAAAAAGGTTTGACTGATATGCATAGGGTAATGAAAACTAATGGAAAATTAGCTATTTTAGAATTTTCAAAACCTAAATACTTTCCAGTGAAACAAATTTATTCTACTTACTTTAAATATATCTTGCCTTGGATAGGGAAAACTTTTTCTAAAAATAAAGATGCATATACTTATTTGCCAAAAAGTGTAAGTGTTTTTCCTGAAAGAGAAGAATTTTGTAAAATTCTAGAGGAATGTGGGTATAAAAATGTTACTTTTAAACCATTAACTTTTGGAATTACTACTCTTTATAATGCTGAAAAGTAAATTTATGAATAAAATTATTGCAATAATAACTGTATGCTTATTGTTTATAAGCTTTAATGCAAATGCGCAAGGACCAAAATATATTCATATGCCAGAGCATGATGCAAAAGCATATTATTTTGGACTTTCTTTTGCAGGGAATTATTCTCATTTTCAAGTAAAACCCAGCCAGAGTTTTTATAAGGATAATCAATATAAGCAAATCTTAGGAAAATGGGGACCAGGTTTTAATGTTGGAATAATGGGACATTTAAAATTGAATAGTTTTATAGATTTACGTTTTATTCCAGCTATTGTTTTTTCTGAAAAATCTATTTTCTTACAAAAGTACAATGAAGAGCAAATAGAAGTAAAAAACATAGAATCTATTTATATGAATTTGCCTCTACAATTGAAATTTAAAAGTGAAAGAATCAATAATTTTAGATTTTATGGCTTGATTGGTGGGAAATTTGATTATGATTTAGCTTCTAACGCAAAAAGTAGAAGGGCAGATGAATGGCTACGTATCAAACCTTTAGATATTGGTGTAGATGTAGGTATAGGTTTGGAATTCTATTTTCCTAATTTCATTATGGCTCCAGAAATTAAAATTGGTCAAGGTATGATGAATAGGGTAATGCATGATAGCGATATCCCTTTATCAAATGAAATTTCTGAATTGCGCGAAAGAATGATTACTTTCTCAATTCATTTGCAAGGATAATAGTATGAAAATATTGCTATTAAGCTTTTATTTTTACAAATTCTTATTAAAAAGATTCAATTCTTATTTTAAAATAATATCCGCTTTTTAATGCAGTATTTTATAATACGAAAGTGATTTACTTTTCTCTAATATCTTTTATTTATTCGCTTTTTCTAATATCCAATAAATGCAATTGTACTTTAGTATCTTCCTTATAAGTACTTTTAGTGATATAATAAATTATATCAATAGAATCTTCCTTAGATAATTTAAGTTGATTGAATTTCTTAGCCAAATTATAACCAATTGCTTCTAATTTGTATGGGAATTTACTGTAATGTTCAAAATTCAATTTTACATGTTTATTATTTAAAATTTTTGATATAAAATCCATTTTACTAATTCCTCTATGCATAAAAATAGGTGCAGTATTGTCCTGTCCAAAAGGTTCAAACCGATCAATAGTATTTACTAATTCTGGGCTGATTTCAGTATAAGCCAACTCTGTATCATAATAAATAACGGGAATTTGTAATTCTTTACTTAAATGCTCTCCAACTTGAAATTCAAAATCTTTTTTAAATTGAGCAATGTTCTCTTCCTTGATTTTTAAACCTGCTGCAAAATAATGCCCTCCATAAGCAAGTAAATACTCTTTACTTTTCTCTAAAATTGCAACAAGATTTAAACCTGGAATAGACCTTCCAGAACCAGAATAAATACCCTCTTGGGTTTTTGTCATTATAATTGTAGGTTTATAATAAAAATCAATTAATCGAGAAGCTACTATACCAATAGTTCCTACATGCCAATCTTCATTATGTAGGACAATGGATTTAGTATATTTAAAAAAAGTATCTTCTTCTACACGTTTTCGTGCCTCTTTAGTATTATTTATATCAGATTTTTTTCTATCCTCATTTAGATTCTTTAATATTTCTATGCTTTTCTTTTGCTCTTCTGAATCTTGAGCCAAAAAATATGCAACAGCAAGATGAGCATGCTCCATTCTTCCAGCTGCATTAATTAATGGGCCTATTTTAAATCCAATATCCATAGCATTAACACTGACACCTTCGGTTAAAATTTTATTATCAAACAAACCTTGGATAAAGAAAGATCTTTTTTTAGGATTGTTAATTAGTGCTAATCCCTTTGTAACTAATGTTCTATTTTCATCCAATAAGCTTACTACGTCGGCAACAGTACTAATAGCAACATATTCTAAATAGTTATTTGCGATTTCATCCTTTCGGTTTTTTTCTTTTAATAGTGCTTGTATAAGTTTAAATGCTACACCGCATCCACTTAATTCTTTAAAAGGGTATGCACATCCTTCTTGTTTTGGGTTTAAAACTGCACAACAGTTTGGAACTATTACCCCAGGCTCATGATGATCACAAACAATTACGTCAATATTTTTGTTTTTAAGGGATTCTATAATTTCTATATCCTTAATTCCACAATCTACAGTGATAATAAGGTCAATTTTATTTTCTTCTGCATAAAGAATTCCTTTTTCAGAAATCCCATAACCTTCTAAAAACCTATCTGGTATATAATAGGATAAGGATAAATTGTTTTTTTTATTATAAGCTATTGCTTCATGAAAATATTGTAAAAAACTATAAAGCATAGCAACAGAAGTTGTACCATCTACATCATAATCGCCATAAATTAAAATATTTTCACCTTGTTCCAAAGCTTTTAAAACTCTAGACACAGCATTATCCATTCCTTTCATTAAAAAAGGATCATATAAAGCTTTTTCTTGTGTGTTTAAAAAATCTTTTACAGCATTTACATCTCTTAGGTTTTTATGATAAATGAGTGCCAATAAATGCTCATTTATTTCTTTGTTTATATTTTTAAACTCTTTTTGTAATTGCTCAAACTCTAGGGGATCAATTGTCTTTTTTTCCCATCTTTTTTCAGGTTTATACATCTATGTAAATTATCTTTTTGGGAATACTCCGTCAACAGGTGCACCTCCATCTTCTAATTGTAAAATAGGAATAGCTTCCTCTAAATATTCAAAATAATCGCGTTTCCATTTTAAGCCCTCAGTTTGTCCAGAAGGTGCATAAGTATTTTTACGCTCAGCTTTATTTACAACTGATTGCAATCTGTCAAATAAAATCATATCCCTTTCTTCATCATAATTTAATGTAAATCCAGTTACTTTACTATATTCCCATATTAAGCGGTAGTATAATTTATAATTATCTGATTCAATATCCTTATACTCAAAAATAGGCAAGCCAAAATAAGGTACACCATCTTTGAAAAATAAAGCATCTAGGGATTTTTTATTTGTATAAATTCCATCCGTATTTAAGCCATACCATAAATAAAAAGTTTCCTTGCCTTTTTTAAAAGTTTGTAATTTGTAAATTTCATTTCCATACCATTGCTTTCTATCTAAGGTTTGACTGAAAATTTGTGGAGATAAATCTTTTGAATTATCATGCAAAGGGAAAATACTCCTTGCTGTTTGGATTACACCATAATATCTACGCATATTTTCTGCAGGTGCTACTAACCAATTGAATATTCGAAATTTTTTATCTTCCGGATGCACTACATGAATGGTTTTTCCTAATTTTTCAAAGGGATATAAAAAGGAGTTTTCCAATTCTAAAGTGTGTTTTAATAAATTAGCAAATTTAAAACCATATTCTTTTCTATCAGTATGCAAAGGAGTCCTGAGCATAGAATCTGCTAAAACAACGAGACTGTCTTCTAAATTCTCAAAATGACTTTTTTCAAGAGAACTTAATTTTTGTGCATGGCTGTTATTTATTAAACTTATTCCAAAAAATAAGCTTATTGTTAATAAAAATATTTTGACTTTATTCATTCCGAAAATAGTTTTAAAATTTTATACAAATATAGGTATCTTTGACCACATTTTATCATGTCCAAAATAAATAAAGATACAAAAGAGATTTTTAAAACAAAGCTCTTGCAATGGCATAAGCATATAAATAAAAGAGAATTTCCCTGGGTAAATGAAAAAGATCCTTATAAAATTTGGATTTCTGAAATTATGCTACAACAAACAAGAGTAGAGCAAGCCTTGCCATTTTATCTGCGTTTTATTGAAAAATATCCCAATGTGTCTGTTTTAGCAAAAGCGCCCTTAGAGGATGTTTTACTCTATTGGGAAGGTTTGGGCTATTATAGTAGATGTCGAAATTTACACAGTTCTGCTCAATTTATATATGAAAATTATCAAGGTATATTTCCTAAAACTCATGCAGAAATACTTCAATTAAAAGGAGTGGGAGATTATACTGCTGCTGCAATTGCTTCTTTTGCTTATAAATTACCCTTTGCAGTGGTGGATACAAATGTATACAGAGTATTAGCGAGATATTTTGCTCTTAATTTAGATATACAAAAAAATGCAAATAAGAAATATTTTCTGAAATTAGCGAATGCAATAATACCAAGGGATGAGCCCGATGTTTTTAATCAAGCAATTATGGATTTTGGTGCCACTGTTTGTGCTCCTAAAATACCATTTTGTGAAGAATGCATTATGAAAGATACCTGTAAAGCTTTTGAGAAAGGGAATGTTACAGAATATCCTGTTAATTCAAAAAGAACAAAAATTAAAAAAAGATATTTTAATTATTTCTTGTTAATTTATGAAGATAAGATTTATTTAGAGCAAAGAACGCAATCTGATATATGGAAAGGATTGTTTCAGTTTTATTTAATAGAAGAAAAGTCAAAAAATGCATTTGAAAAGAAGGTCAATTATTTACCTAAAGAATGGAAAATTGAAAACATAGTAGCTGCAGGTGCCTATAAACAAAGATTATCCCATCAGGAAATTTTTAGTGATTTTTATATTGTATATCTAAATGAAATACCTGAAAAACTAAAAAAATCTTCTTGGCAGGCGCTAAAAGATTTAGAATTATATGCATTTCCAAAAACTATAACACAATTTATAAAAAATACTTTGTCGGTTTTTGAATAAATTAGATGTTTTAATTAAATTTAATCAAAATTGCTTATGCTATTACGAGATATGCTTTTACTGCAAATGGATTTAAGTGTGGCCGCAACAGATATAACGGCTTTTGCCTTACTTATTTTAACATTATTATTTTTAGTTTCCTTATCAGCAGCTGCTGAGGTTGCATTTTTTAATTTAAACATTAAAGATATTAATTATCTAAAAACTAAAGGATTGCCAGGACATAAACAAGCATTACGTTTACTCGATAGGCCCGATTTATTATTAGCTAGTTTGCGTGCATCAAAATATTTATTAGCTACGATTATTATTTTATGTGCTTTATATCTAGTCGCAGCTTATAGTAGTTTATCCTATTTGAACTACGTTTTAGTTATATTGGCTATACTGTTTATATTAGTATTTTTTGGCGAAATTTTACCTAAAGTTTATGCAAGAGAAAATACCGTTAAAATGGCAGTTTTTTCTGCACCTATAGTCAGAGTATTGCTTTTTCTTTTCCATCCAGCTGCTAAACTTATGATTGATAGCTTGGCATATAAGGAAGAAAAGCAAATAAAACAGGAAGTCGCTGATACGAGTTCTGAATCTTTTATGAATATGGTGCAATTAAGTATTGGTAAAGATATATCAAAGGAGGAATTAGAAATTTTTAAATCCATATTTAAATTTGGAAAAATAACAGTAAAGCAAATTATGCATCCTCGATTAGATATAGGTGCTATACCTCATTCATGGAATTTTTCACAAGTTTTAAAAAAAATGGAAAATGCAGGATATTCCCGCATGCCTGTATATGAAAAAAACATTGATAATATTATAGGAATGGTTTATACCAAAGATTTTTTACCTTATCAGGATTTGGATTCTTTTGATTGGCATACTTTGATTCGACCAGCATTCTTTGTGCATGAACGTAAATTGATAAATCAATTATTAAGGGAATTTCAACAAAAGGCAGTGCATTTAGCTATAGTTGTTGACGAATTTGGTGGAACCTCAGGTATAGTCACATTGGAAGATGTTATGGAAGAAATCATAGGTGATATTCGTGATGAATTTGATGAAGAGATTTTAGAATATAAAAAAGTGGATGATAATAATTATATTTTTGAATCCAAGATTTTAATTAATGATATGTGTAGAATTATTGGAGTTGCTTCAACGGAATTTCAAACTGTTCGAGGACAGAGCGACTCATTAGCTGGATTACTACTTGAGATTAAAGGTAAATTCCCTAAAATGAATGATAGAATAAGCTATAAACAATATGATTTTACTGTTTTATCTATTGATGGACTTAGAATTGGGAAAGTTAAATTGGAGGTTTTAGATACTTAAAGTGTTTAAAATCAATAAACATCCCAATTTAATTAAATTATAAAATTGTATAATAGTAAAAGTTTAACAAAGATTTAAGTTTTTTATTTCAATAAAATTCTTATGCAATCTTTTGGTGGCTACGTAATTCTGTCGTATCTTTGTGGCTTGAATTTCTAGAAATACTATTTTAGTGCCCTTATTTAAATTATTTAATTGAATTAATGATAATGATACCCGCTCTATTGCTGAGTCGGGTTTTTGTTGTTTGATTAATAGAAAAGTAAACTATGTCAAAATTTAAATTAAATGCTGATGGTAGATTGAACTTCGGAAGTGTAAAAACGAATGAAGATTCAGTAGATCTACTATCTGTACAGTTGGAATCCTTTATGGATTTCTTTCAATTGGAAACAACACCAGATAAGCGAAACAACGAAGGCTTATTTAAAGTGTTTCAGGATAACTTTCCAATATCTGATACTCGTAATATTTTCTTATTAGAGTTTTTGGATTACTTTGTTGACCCTCCTAGGTATACTATTGAACAATGTATTCAAAGGGGATTAACTTATTCTGTACCTTTAAAAGCTAAATTACGTTTAAGCTGTAATGATGAAGAGCATATTGATTTTGAAACAATCGTTCAGGATGTTTTCTTAGGTAATATTCCTTATATGACACCAAGAGGAACTTTTGTTATCAACGGTGCAGAGCGTGTTATTGTATCCCAGTTACATAGATCTCCAGGTGTATTCTTTGGTGAGAGTACGCATCCTAATGGAACAAAAATTTATTCTGCTCGAGTTATTCCTTTTAAAGGTGCTTGGATGGAATTCGCTACGGATATTAATAATGTAATGTATGCGTACATTGATAGAAAGAAAAAATTCCCAGTAACTACTTTATTACGTTCCATTGGATATGAAACGGATAAGGATATTTTAGATTTGTTTGGCATAGCTGATGAAGTTAAAGTAGAGAGAGAAGCTTTAGAAGCGAATATTGGAAGAAAACTTGCTGCTAATGTTTTGAGAACATGGACGGAGGACTTTACAGATGAAGATATTGGTGAAGTGGTATCTATCGAAAGAACTGAAGTTGTTCTTGATAGAGATCAAGAGTTGGATGAGGATAATATAGAGTTGATTTTGGATATGGGCATTGAAAGTGTCTTTGTTCAAAAAGAAGAAATGAGTGGTGATTATAGTATTATTTATAACACCCTAAATAAAGATACTTCGAATTCAGAATTAGAAGCAGTTCAGTTAATCTATCGTCAACTTAGAGGTTCGGACGCTCCAGATGATGAAACAGCTAGAGGTATTATCGAAAAATTATTTTTTAGTGAAAGAAGATATGATTTAGGTGAAGTTGGAAGATATAAGATAAATAGAAAATTAAATTTAGATGTTCCTTTAGAAAATAAAGTATTATCTAAAGAAGACATTATTGAAATTGTTAAATATTTGGTTCGCTTATCTAATGGTAAAGCAGAGGTGGACGATATTGACCATTTATCTAATAGAAGAGTTAGAACAGTAGGAGAGCAACTATATGCACAATTTGGTGTTGGTTTAAGTAGAATGGCAAGAACCATTCGGGAAAGAATGAATGTGCGTGATAATGAGGTGTTTACTCCAATTGATTTGATTAATGCTAGAACTTTAAGTTCTGTAATTAATTCTTTCTTTGGAACTTCTCAATTATCTCAATTCTTAGATCAAACAAATCCTTTATCAGAAATTACTCATAAGAGAAGGGTTTCTGCATTAGGACCAGGTGGTTTAAGTAGAGAGAGAGCTGGTTTTGAGGTGCGTGACGTACACTATTCACACTATGGAAGATTATGTACAATTGAAACACCAGAG
>Ga0079225_10001233_pt1 | contig 14260 bp, 10 predicted proteins | sample Poulit2012_FD_76344 | JGI IMG/M metagenome (GOLD analysis project Ga0079225, IMG submission 76344) | Agricultural soil microbial communities from Georgia to study Nitrogen management - Poultry litter 2012 | ecosystem: Environmental > Terrestrial > Soil > Agricultural land | place: USA: Georgia...
AACAGTAGCCTTTTTCACTTGTTTTAAAGCAGAAGCTTCTCGTAGGCCATAATTCGCCCTTAATTTTGTCACAATACTCGTAGTCGTTAAAATTGGTTCTTTCGGTAAATGGAACATCCGCGTCATTTGATAGCCAAATAAATCATAGACCGAAGTATAAGGACTATCGGCAATGATCGCTTTTATCTCATTTGGTACATCTTCTCCACTTACCATTAATACCGTTGCAGCTCCCATCGATAATCCGTGCAAAACAATTTGCTTTTTTCCGTATGTTCCTTCCAACGTTTCTATCCATTTGATCATATCAAGGCGATCATGCCAACCGAATCCATAATAATCCCCTTCACTTTTTCCATGCCCACGGAAGTTAGGCATAAATAAATTGTATCCGAGTTCTTCATAATAATATTTTCCATAAAGACTCATTTGTAATGCATTACCTAGATATCCGTGACCGAAAATGACCATCTTATCACTTTCCTCCTCCTGTGTTAAATAATAACCTTGCAATGTCATACCATCGTCACTCTCCATTGTCATTTCGACAAACGACTGTTCATCCTTCCATTTTATCCACTCGCCTTTTAAAAATGTATCCATCGTTTCATCTGCCACTTCTAAATCACTATTATTTTGCAAAAACTCCTTCGGTCCACGCTCAATCGCTAAATGATAAAAATAAAAACCAGCAAGAACATCAACAATGAATAAGCAGGAAATCAGACTAATGATTATTTTAAGCCACTTTTTTCGTTTCAATATCGTAAACTCCTTTTAAAAAGGACACGAACGAATAAATTAGTTCGCCCGTGTCTCTCCCATTACAACATTCATATTATTTGCATGTCATTAGTGGAATAATCGTCCACCTTTTGATTGAATCAATTTTTTCATCTTTTTCTGAATTGGTCCCTTTAAAAAGACACCGACCGTTATCGATATCGCCGCAAATATTATTAATGCACCAATATCGAAAAATGCTCGCTTCCAAATGATCCCACCTACTGCCTCACGCATTAAATCAACACCATACGTAAATGGTAAAAATGGATTTACTGCTTGGAAAAACTCTGGCAATAAGACGACAGGGTATGTTCCACCTGAACTGGCAATTTGTAATACGAGTAAAATGATCGCAACGGCCTTTCCGACATCACCTAACAGCGCAATGGCCGTATACACAATCGACATAAATACTAAACTTATTAATAACCCAAATATGACAAACCAGAATGGGCTACTTACTTCAACACCGAGAATAAATATATCCCCTAATGTAACAATGACAGTTTGCAATAATCCAATCGTCATAAACGTTAGCATTCGACCAGTGTACACTACTTTTGGACTTAACGTATCTTCTTCTGGAACATTTGGCGATAATAAAGAAATTAATAATAATCCACCAACCCATAAAGATAATACCGTGTAAAAAGGAGTCATCCCTGTACCATAGTTAGGAATTGGAAACACTTCATTCTTATGAAGCACAACTGGCTCTGCAAAGAATCCTTTTTCTTTTTCCGGGTCATTTAATAATAAGTCGATAATTTCTTGCATGTCTGCTTCATCTTGTACTTCCCGAATCGTATCTGCTAATGTATTTACACGATCTTGCACTTGAGGATACACACTGAATAACGTATTTAATGCTTCTTGTCCTTCATCTATTTTAGTATCTGTTTCATTTAACATTTTTTCGATTTCTGGAATCGCATTACTTATATCATTTATCATGCCTTTTGCTTCATTTACTGTTTCTTGGCCAGCATGAATTTCAGCTAACATTTTCGGTTCGATTTCATCTTCGTATTTCTCTACAAAAGCCTGTAAATCAATATCTGTTACAGAGCCAATGCTTTCCTGTAAGTCTTTGAAAAATTGTTCGTTATTTCCGATGAATGCTTTAATATCATCTGTTTTTCCTTGTACAGTTGCAATATCCTCTTTCATCGATTCCAATGTAGTAATTAACGTTTCAATCTCTTCATTTTCTTCCTCTAAATTATTTTGCATTTCTTGTAAAGATGCAATAATACCGTCGATATCCTCTGTTATCTTAGGTAATTCAGACTCGATACTTTCCACATCTATTTCTTCTAACTCTTCCTTAATTGCCTCCTCAATTTCAGCCCGTTTTTCATTTACATCTTTAAAAACAGCCTCAATTTCTTTCACTTCTTCTTTCAACGCTGGAGAAATAGCTTTTAATTTCTCCTCTACCTCATTTAAAAAAGTACTCGTTTTTTGAATCGCATCTAAACCTTTTTTTGTCACTTCTTTAGCTTGGGGAATTTTTTCGTTCGCCACATCTAACATATTGCTCGCATGTGTTAATTGTTCATCCATTTCTACAAGCTTATCGTGGATGTTCGGTAACTCTTCCTCTAATGTAAATACGTACTCTTCAAATAATTCAATTTCTGGAATCGACTCTTCTAATTCCAGTCCAATATCGTTAAACATTTCAAAGATAATTCCATTTACTGTACTAATAAATTCACTACTTATTTCCTCTACAATGACTGAGGCACCTTTATCCGTGATTTTTGGAGCAATCGCATTAATCTTTTCATTTACATAATATTCCATTGTTGCCTTTTCCGGTTCCGCTTTTACAACGGAACCTAATGTTTCAGAAAAATCTTCTGGCACGACAATCACTGCATAATAATTTCCATATTCAAGTTCTTCCATCGCTTCTTTCCGATCGACAAAATGCCAATTAAAATTCGTATCTTTTTTTAAATTATCAACTAATTTTTTTCCGACATCGATTTCTTCACCACGTACAGTTGCACCGACATCTTCGTTGACAAAACCAAGAGGGATTTGATCTGTTTGGGCATATGGATCCCAAGATGCTTTAATATTTAACCATGCATATAAAGAAGGTAAAAATATAAGTCCACCAATTAAAACAATGGACATAATATTTGTTACGATACTATGTATATCTCGTTTATATAAAGTAAAGATTTTTTTCATGTTTTCCCTTCCTTGTAAGTTTTTCAATTTTATTTCATAATTTTAGTTTAGACTATCATAACATACAATATAAGGGATCATTGTAAAAAAAAAAAAGAAAAACATAATGATTTATCATCTTTTCTCCTAAAAAAGAATAACAACATATCTTTATGTTTTTCTATATCATTTATGCTTCTCTTTTTTGAATTGTAACTGTCCAACTTGCGCCTGTACCAATATCATATGCTTGTGCAAAAGACCCTTGGTTAATCGCAACACCTAGTTTATCGACAGAGTTCACATATAATAAAGGTTCTCCTAACCGACTATCTGCAAAAGATTTTCCATATGTCATCGCATTTTTATAAATAGTGCGACCATTATTTTCAATTGTCACTTCTAATAAGTCTCCATACTGAACATTCGCTTCTACGAATAAAGTACGACTAATATTTGTCCATAAATTTCCAAATCGAACATCGAGTATGTCTATATTCCCTTTCACAATTCCATCTCCACCTGTTGCAGCTGGATTTGGTAATAAAATTACATCGGAAACAGCTAATTCTCTACCAACTTCTTCAAAATTTATTACCCCTGCTGCCAGTCGTGCACCAGTATATGCATAAATATCACGACCGTGGAATGTATAGGACTCTCCTGAGTTCGGTAAACGATTTTTCGTTTCATCAATTTCACGTAAAGCAACAATGTCAAAATTTTCTAGTACATGTGTTAATGTTCCATTATTTGGCGTAACAATGTATTGGTTTGTTGCTGTTTTTGCGACAACACTTAAACGATCTGTCCCAACACCGGGATCCACTACAGAAATAAAAACAGTCTCTTCTGGCCAATAGGAGATTGTTTGATACAAACGATAAGATCCTTCCCATATATTATACTGTGGAATTTCATGTGTTAAATCATATATATTCAAAGTTGGATTGACACTTAATGCAACACCATACATCGCACTAACCGCCCCGTCACATAAACCAAAATCTGTCTGTATTACTAAATGTTTTGTCATGTTCATCCCTCCAAAATTATTTGTAAAATTAAAAAACCACGTCCTTATACGAATATAAGGACGTGGTTGAATATACGCGGTACCACCTTATTTTTTATATGCTCACACATATAAACTTTATAAGTACGCAAATGTTCAATCAAACATTATCAATACTTTTGCATAGTTAACGGGTGCAAATCCGTCGAAACCTACTAACAATCGTGTTCAGTTCGAAACTCGAAGGCCATTTTCTGATTGATCATTTTTGCTTCTTTTCAGCTCCCGAAGCTCTCTGTAAAAAACGAGGGCAACCATACTTTCCCTTTTCAACGTCTTTAAGTAATGTACACTTATTTGAATTATTATCATTATAGTTCCATATTTTTTTAAAGTCAAGGAATATTGTTAATTGTCAGTATTTTCTTTTTTTATAATCCGTGGTAAGATTGCGGTAAGATGAAGGAACTTCATGATTCTTGTATGATATACATGCATTTTAGAATTGTTTTTATCGATTATAGTTCGGTATTTTTTTGACGACGTTAGAGACGTAATACCTATTTCTATTATGCTTTTTTTCAAAAAAAATAATCGAAAAAAGGGGTGTGACTATGCGGCCAATCTTCATTGGATTATTAGCGGCATTGTTTTTTTCGTTTGCATTTATTTTTAACCGAAACATGGAATTAGCTGGCGGTAGTTGGATATGGAGCGCTTCTATCCGGTTCTTTTTTATGTTACCAATGTTACTTATTTTTGTTCGTTTAAGAAAACAAGTGCTACCTGTATTACACCATATTAAAAAATATCCAAAAGAATGGATCATCTGGAGTACTATCGGTTTTTGCTTTTTTTATGCGCCGTTAACTTTTGCGACTATCCATGCACCTGGGTGGCTTGTCGCAGCAACATTTCAATTAAACATTGTCGCAGGGTCATTGCTCGTTCCTTTTATTAATAAATCGAATCGATCTATTCCGGTTCAAAGTGTATTTATTTCTATCATTATCATTATCGGGATCTTTATGATGCAAATGGAACACGCAGAAAACGTTCCAATAAAAGCAATCCTTTTATCCGTTCTTCCGATGATAGTTGCTGCTATTTCCTATCCTTTAGGAAATAGAAAAATGATGCAACTTGTCAATGGAGAATTAAATTCACTTCAACGTGTTTTAGGAATGACCATTGCTTCTATGCCATTTTGGATTTTATTATCGATTTTTGGTGCATTTTCACATGGAGCACCGACACAAAATCAACTCGTACAAGTGTTTATCGTTGCGGTGTTTTCTGGGGTAATTGCAACTATTTTATTTTTCTATGCGACTGATCTCGTACGACATGACAACCATAAACTTGCTGGAGTTGAATCAACATCTGCTGGAGAAGTAGTTTTTGCTTTACTAGGAGAAATGTTATTACTCGGGTTTTTCGTCCCAAGTTTTATGACGATAATTGGATTAGTCCTTGTCATATTCGGGATTATTTTACACAGTATTTTATCCCGACTACAAGATAAACGAACATTAAAGTCCAACAGAGCAGTATCCTAAATAACGCTTAATATATTCGATTATAAACAATTGAGCCATGAACTAGTAAAAACGTTAAAACACGAAAGATGATGGCATTACGTACTATTTTCTTACACGCTTATCGCGTAAGCACCATTCTTTCGTATTTTATTTGAACTCGTCAAATTGTTTCCTTTTTTAATGTAAGTTAATCTTTTCTTGATACGACATGATCGATTTCATACCAATCAAACTTACCTTTTTGAATTTGCTTTCGATAGACAAGTAAATACTGGATATAACAATTCTCTTACAAAGGTTTTACAAATTATAGTCTTTTTACCCATTTCGTTGTACTTTTTTATCTTTTACGTACAACGATAATATAAGAGCGATAAACGTAATTGCAGTTGCAACGTAAAATGCAATATTTACTCCATGGACAAGCGCATCAAAATCTCCTTCATGTTTTGGTACTAATGCTGTCACAGACATAATCGTAACAAATAACGCGGTACCAATCGAAGCTGATACTTGTCGCATCGTATTTGTCATCGCAGTCCCATGTGGGATTAATTTGTTCGGTAAAGCATTTAAACCGGCTGTCGTCGATGGCATCATAACCATTGCAATACCGACCATTCGTACAGCAAACACGACTGTAATGTACGTTAATGTTGTTTCAGATGTTAATCTCGTAAAGAAAACTGTCGTTACAGTCATAATCGTTAATCCAATAATTAACAACCATCTTGCACCTATCCGGTCGAATACCTTTCCTATAAACGGAGAGAGAAAACCCATTACTAATGCGCCAGGTAAAATCATAATGCCTGACTCAAGTGCTGTAAATCCAGCCATTAATTGCATATAAATAGGTAAAATAGTCTCCGCTGCAATTAGCATCGTAAAGGCAACCATCCCGATGATCATCGTAATCGTAAATGTTCGGTTTGATAAAACACGGAATTGTAAAATCGGTTCTTTTAAACGATACTGTCGCGTAATAAACATCGTTAAAGTAATTGCACCAATAATTAACGATAAAATAACATTCATATTAGACCAACCAAAATTACCGACACTACTAAATCCGTACAATAACCCGCCAAATCCGAAAACTGATAAAATAATCGACGGATAATCGACTTTCGGGAACGAACGGGTAATAATATTTTTCATAAAAATATATCCAAAAATTAAATCTATAATCGCTAACGGGATAATAATTAAAAATAAATAACGCCAAGGGAATATCTCAATAAACCAACCAGCTAATCCAGGTCCAATGGCAGGTGCAAACGAAATAACTAATCCAGCCATTCCCATTGCAAATCCACGTTTTTCTAAAGGGAAAATTAACATAAATATTGTCATCATTAATGGCATTAACACACCAGCACCAATCGCTTGGATAATTCGGCCAACCATTAAAAATGAAAAATTAGGTGTAATAAAACAGACGAACGTACCTACAATAAATGTTCCCATTGAAAAAAGAAAAAGCCTTCTTGTCGAAAAAGTTTCCATTAAAAACGCCGTAATCGGAATCATAATTCCATTCACTAGCATAAAAATAGTCGTCACCCATTGCCCCATATTTTCCGTTAAATCAAACTCTTTCATAATATACGGTGTCGCCGTTATTAATAAAGTCTGGTTTAAAATAGCTAAAAAAGATCCAATTAATAACACCGCTACAATTGGACCATTGCTATTTGGTGATTCATTTTTTTCTATGTATTCGCCCATATCTTTTCCCCCTCTATACACAAAAAATTCCGTATAAGTATACGGAATTAACATCGTCAATATAAAAATATAAGCCACAATGCCGTAATAAATTAAAAAGTTTTAACCACCACTTTATAAAAGTGGGTGTTTGCAGTAGGTTTTCTGTTTTCCACTCAATCGAGGCATAACATCCGACCTACGATTAAAACTCCCTAATTTCTATTTAGAGGTTAAACTTTAGTAAATTACGAACATCGTAGCTCTATATATATGATAAACATAACAAACGAAAAAAGCAATGGAAAGAATTTACTAACTCATTCTATACGTACATAATTCGTTATCCATACTGAATGTCGTAAAGATAAAACACACTGCTAATTTGAAGCAGCATAAAAAAAGGAAGCCCGAACTTAAAATACCATTTCTTCGTTTTATGATGGAATATGTACATTCCTACTATCATCCCTACCGTTCCACCTAATAATGCTATTATCCATAAAGTTCGTTCACTTATTCTATAGGATCCTTTTCTCGCTCGCCTTTTATCTATCCCCATTAAAATATATCCGAATATATTCAGACAAAATACATATAGTACAAACCAATCGATCATCTGCATCACCTCTTTATCCTTTATCATACCATCCTTCCTATTGAGAACGAACAACATCCTATCTCCTATCACTTTTTTATAAACAAAGCAAGATGTAGAAGTTTTTTTCGGAAACGGAATGGTTCATGTATAATAAACATATAGAGGAGGCACTTCAATGAAGACAATCATATTTGGAGAACACGAAAAAGATACGATACGTCAATTTCATCAATGTTTACAAGTTGGTCAAGTAGTTGGCGGAGCTTTATGTGCGGATGGACATTACGGCTATTCCCAACCAGTTGGTGGTGTGGTTGTATATGACAATCAAATATCTCCATCTGGTGTCGGATATGATATTGCATGTGGTAATAAAGCCGTAAAAACAGACTTATTATATACAGATATAAAAGATGCTATGCCAAAAATTATGGATGAAATACAAAAAAATATTATATTCGGATTCGGAAAGAAAAATCCGAATCCTCCAGACCATGCATTATTCGATGATGACGCATGGAATGTATATAAAGAAATCGGAAAACATGAACATGATACATTAAAGGCATTAGCTCGTACACAATTAGGTACTACTGGATCTGGTAATCATTACGTCGATATTTTAATTGATCAAAAAACAGATGAGGTATGGGTTGCCAACCATTTTGGTAGTCGTGGATTAGGTCATCGAACAGCAACTGGATTTCTCAATTTGGCGAATGGACGAGACTTTTCAGACCGCCCTAAGGGAGAATCGATGGAGACTCCACCAACTATTTTCGATTTAGACTCCGAGCTTGGTTCTATGTATTTTGAGGCGATGAACTTAGCTGGTAAATATGCTTATGCTGGAAGAGATTATGTCATCGATGTCGTTTTACATATTTTACAAGCAAACAGTACCGATGAAGTACATAATCACCATAATTTTGCATGGAAAGAAACCCATTTCGGAAACGAATATGTCGTCGTTCGTAAAGGGGCAACACCTGCCTTTCCTGGTCAACGTGGTTTTGTCGGCGGAAGCATGGGAGATATTTCTGTTATTTTAGAAGGGATACACAGCTCTAAAAGTGAGGAAGCTTTTTATAGTACGGTGCACGGTTCAGGAAGAATTATGAGTCGTACACAAGCAGCCGGAAAAATGAACTGGAAAACGAAAAAACGCCGCGGTGGTATCATTTCCGAGAAAGATATGCTTATGGCAGTACGTGATTATGGCGTAGAATTGCGTGGTGCAGGTACAGATGAGAGCCCATTCGTATACCGAAAATTACAGGAAGTACTTCATGCTCATGAAGAAACGATCAACATTTTACACGTATTAAAACCAATTGGTGTATTAATGGCGACTGATTAGTTTGTAGAATGAACTAAATCTTTGTATAATCAAATAAAATAAAGTTTATAGGAGCAATGAAATTATGTCAGTACATACACAGTATAATCGTAACAAAGAAAATATCGGAAGACTGCTCGTGAAATGCCAAGATAAGCCTGGAATCGTTGCAGCACTTTCTACATTTTTATACGAAAATGAGGCGAATATATTAGAATCAAGCCAGTTCTCAAGCGAAGAGGAAGATGGCATGTTCTACATTCGTTTTGAATATTATTTAGATGACCTTTTAATGAAAAGACAACAATTAGAAAATGCTTTTTCTAAAATCGCAGAAAAGTTTGAGATGGAATATACATTTACGTATGCAATTAAAAAGAAACGTAGTGCGATTTTCGTTTCAAAGGAAATCCACTGTTTACAAGAATTATTATGGGAATGGCAAAGTGGTGACTTAGATACAGATATCGCTGTTGTCGTTAGTAACCATGAAGATGGTCGTGCCTTAGTTGAATCATTAGGTATCCCTTTTTATTATATCCCTGCGAATAAAGATATTCGTGAAGAAGTGGAACAAAAACAAGTGGCATTAATGCGTGAATATGAAATAGATGTCTTAATTTTAGCTCGTTACATGCAAATTTTGACACCTAATTTCGTGGAACATTTCCCGAATAAGATCATTAATATTCACCATTCATTCTTGCCTGCGTTTATCGGAGCTAGACCATATGAACGTGCATACAATCGCGGCGTAAAATTAATCGGCGCTACATCTCACTACGTTACAAACGATTTAGATGAAGGGCCAATTATTGAACAAGATACAGAACGTGTCGACCACCGTAATAATGTACCGACTTTAAAGAAAATTGGACAACAAGTGGAGCGACGTGTACTAGCACGTGCTGTTAAATGGCATTTAGAAGATCGTGTCATCGTAAAAGATAATAAAACAATTGTATTCCATTAATAAAGAAGATCAGGCATGTAATTGAATCTGCCTGATCTTTTAATATGCTCTTTTTCCTCTCCGTCGCTTCCAAACATAATCGACCGTTCCAGAACCAACAAACACACCGATTACAATTAAAGCTAATCCAATATAATGTCCTTTATATAATGTTTCGCCGAGAAATAAGACCGTTCCAACCAAAGCGAAAAATGTATTTAAATTTACAAAAATAGCTGTTTCTGTTGGACCTACATGTTTGACAGCATAATTATATACCATATGTCCAAATGCCGTCGCAATAATAGCACTAAATAAAAAGATACTCCCTAACTTTGGCTCTAATAATTTCGTTATTTGTCCAACATCTCTTTCAATGAAGAAACTTACAGTAAATATAAATACAGCACCAACGACGAGCATATATCCTGTTAGAAGTCTCGGATCGAATGTTGGGTTTAATTTACTAATTAAAATAAAACTGAACGCCTGCATTGCCATCGATAAAAAAATAAAAATATCACCGCTTGAAAAAGAAGATATTCCATCCCCACTAGCAAGTGATGTTATAACGATACCGATAAATCCTATAAAAAATCCTAACATTCGCAATTTCGATATATGTTGTCGCAATAATAAAATAGCAAATAGCATCGTAACTAGCGGGGCTCCACCTAAAATAATCGATGCATTTGCTCCAGAAGTTTTCGTTAATCCAATCGCTAAAAATGTATGATGCATTGCAACATTAAAAATTGTTATAATAGCAATCGTTTTCCATTCATTTTTTGTCGGAAAACGAAATAATCCCATGATTTTTGTAATAATTAACACGGAAATACCAGCAATAAAAATCCGGAATGATGTTAATGTTATCGGTTGAACATTTTTTACTAATACTGCCAAAGCCGATAAGTTAAATCCCCAAATTAACATGATGAGTGCTAATAATACGTATATTCTAGTCAAGTAATCACCTTTCTACTCCCCATGCGTTCTATTCTTTCTGTCTTCTTTTCGTTGACGATGCAATTTGTAATTGTTTTCGATATTTTGCAATCGTCCTTCTAGATATAATAACTCCTTCTTTTTGTAACATTTCCGTTAGCTTTTGATCGGATAGTGGCTGTTTTTTATCTTCTTCTACGATCCACGTACGAATTTTTTCTTTAATACGTTTTTGAGATAATGTTTCTCCTGATACAGTAGGTAATGCTGTTGAAAACAAATCTCGTAAAGCAAACGTACCTATTGGCGTTTGAATAAACTTATTTGCGGTGGCACGACTGACCGTTGATTCATGCATTGCAATTTTATCTGCTACCGATCGCAATGTTAATGGCTCAACATAAGTTAATCCTTTATGAAATACGTGTTGCTGTTTTTGAATGATGACTTGCATAATATTTAATAATGTTGACCGTCTTTTTTCGAGACTAGCCATCAACCAATTAAATTTAGAACGATATGTCTGCACATATGTTTGAACTTCTTTTTCATTCGTTTGCATTAAAATTGCCTCGTCATTGAATGTCAATTTTGACACATAATCATCGTTTAAATGAACAACCCATTCCCCTAATGTTACATCATGGTCAACAATAATATCTGGCTCTATGAAGGCTGTCTCTTTTTTAGCAAGATGATTTGCTGGTTTCGGATGTAAATAATGTTTAATCCATTCAATTTTTTCTTCTACCGTTTCTGTCGATGTTTGCAATTGCTTAGCAATTTGTTCACTCTCTCCGTAACCAATTTCAACTAAATGATGTTCGATTAACTGATGTAACAATGCATCTTTTGGTGCAAAATGCTTTGCTTGGATGAGTAAACAGTCTACTAAACTAGTTGCACCGACACCGATAGGTTCTAATTGATGGACAATATGCAATGCGTGATCAAACAGATCTCGTGAAATATGTAAATGATTGATGATATCCTTTTTTTCCGTTCGTAAATAACCATCATCTTCTAATGAATAGATAATATATTCCACCACTTTTCTCTCTTCATCAGATAACGAAAAAATAGCTAATTGTTCAACTAACACGTCATATAAGTCTTTTTCTTCGTAAGCAGTTGCTGCAATGACATCATGTGTGGATACATCTGTGGAACGATACGTAGTAGGAGGCTCACTCCATTCAATGAACGGATTTTCCTCCACTTGCGCACGCACAAACTCATGTAATTCAACTGTCGAAAACTGCAACAGTTCAATTGCTTGGCGCAAATCCTTTGTCATCGCTAGCTGCAAAGTCTGTTTTTGTTCTAAGCGAATATGCATAAAGCGAGCCTCCTTTACAAATGATGCCTTTTATACATATGTCGGTATGATATCTGTACTTACTTTTACAGAATTACTTAATAATTTTACTTATTTCTTTAAAGTTCGGATGTTCTGCAGAGCCCATTAAATCAAACAACGCCATCTCAACTGATGTGGCATATGCCCCTAATTGTTTCATTTTTTCAAGACCTATTTCTTTATTGGCAAGGGTTCTAGATGAAATGCAATCTACAACAGTCTCTACATAATAATCTTCTTTCAGTAGATCTCTAGCCGTTTGGTATACGCAAATATGCGATTCAATTCCTGTTAATAAAATGGATTGACAGTTTAATTGTTCTAACGCCTCTTTAAACTCATCATTATTACACGCACTAAAGGTCATTTTTGCAATCGGCGATAAATTAGTTAAATGTTGTTTTACTTCGTCTGATGTCGGCCCTAACCCTTTCGGATACTGTTCTAACCAAATAATTGGGATATCAAGAACATTTGCTCCTTGAATCATTCTTTCTAAATTCGTTAACATTTCTTTACTTTGATGCATTATTTTTGCTAGTTTTCCTTGTACATCTACAATTACTAACGCTGTTTCATCTACATGTATCATCCTACATACCTCCATTTCCCTTTCCTCTATTTTATCATATTCCCTAAAACTGTACAGAATAGAAGTTGGATTTTTTAGATAAATGAAACATAAATCTGTTCCAAATAAAACAAGTCTCTGTTCTATAACATAGTAAAAGTTTATGATATAATACATATAGATAAGTTTTTATAATCATAATAGGAGTGTTGCCATTGATAAAAGATGATCGTTTTAAAGGAATAACGGGCGCCGATATTCGAAAAGATATCGTTGCTGGTATCACCGTTGGAGTGGTAGCAATCCCACTCGGTATGGCTTTTGCGATCGCCTCTGGGGTTAGTCCAGAGTATGGTATTTATACGACGATTATCGCTGGTTTAATCGTTGCCATTTTGGGAGGCTCACACTTCCAAATCGCTGGTCCTACAGGTGCTTTCATTCCCATCTTACTTGCGATAGTATTGCAATACGGATACGAAGACTTACTCATCGCTGGAATGATGGCCGGGGTCATGTTAATCATGATGAGTATTTTTAAATTTGGTAGCTTAATTACGTATATTCCGCGATCTGTCACGATTGGATTTACATCCGGAATTGCTGTCATTATTTTTTCTGGGCAGTTAGAAAATCTATTTGGATTACAAAACATCGAAAAGAAGCAATACTTTCATGAAAACATGTTGGAAATTATAAATAACTTCCACACGGTTAATTTTTATAGTATTTTCATTGGAATCATTGGTTTACTTCTTATTATTTTTATTCCAAAATTCTTTCCTAGGGCACCTGTTTTATTAATTGCCTTATTAATTCCGACGATTATTTCCGTTATATTTTTTCCTGATAAAACAGCAACAATTGGGTCACAATTCGGAGGAATTCCTCAAGCACTTCCCTCGTTTATCGTGCCAGAAATAACGATTGAAAAATTACTCTACTTATGGGGACCCGCTTTTGCGATTGCAATGCTTGGTGGAATTGAATCTCTATTATCTGCAGTCGTCGCAGATGGAATGACTGGTAAACAACATCATTCAAATAAAGAATTATTCGGTCAAGGAGTCGCTAATATCGTTACACCTTTTTTTGGAGGAATTCCTGCAACAGGAGCTATTGCGCGTACTGCTACAAATATAAAAAGCGGAGCAGTCAGTCCGTTTTCAGGTGTTTTCCAAAGTCTTTTCGTTCTATTAACACTTCTCTTGTTTGCGCCTTATGCATCACATATTCCTTTAGCAAGTATGGCA
>Ga0079225_10001234_pt1 | contig 14252 bp, 15 predicted proteins | sample Poulit2012_FD_76344 | JGI IMG/M metagenome (GOLD analysis project Ga0079225, IMG submission 76344) | Agricultural soil microbial communities from Georgia to study Nitrogen management - Poultry litter 2012 | ecosystem: Environmental > Terrestrial > Soil > Agricultural land | place: USA: Georgia...
GAAACGCCAGTACTTACGCTGCACCGGCTTACCCATCGGACGCGACGGCGAACGACGGTCCACCTCGATGTCCACGTCATACCCACCGGTCTCACCGTGGAACAGCAGCCAGTTCGCCGCCGGGGAACGACCGACGTAGTGGAAGTCCTCTTCTCCGTCGCGGAACAGGATGCCGTCGCCGATGACGTGGCCGGCATGGGTCGTGGGGACGTACTGCTTGGCGCGGTTGACGTCGAAGTCGGCCACGGAGTTGATCGCCGTGTCCGAGATCAGCTTGAGGGCGTCCTTACCGCGGATGAACAGGTTGTCCATGTGGTGCGACTGGTCGTACAGCACCGCCGTCTCGCGCCAGGCGCGCACCTCGCTGCGCCAGTTGGTGAATTCCGGGGCGACCACCGGGTAGATGTAGGCGCCGATCTGGGAGTTACGCAGCAGGTCAACGGTGTTGCCGCTGGCGTCCAGAAGCTCCTGGAGGTTCTTGGGGGACATGAAAACTGCCTTTCTTTCCTCTGTGGGTATCAGTTGTGTTGGGAGCCTAGAGGTGCGCTGATTGCTCCAGGCTCTCAAGCAGATCTCGGGCGGCCGCAGCGATCCGCGGGGTCACACCGAGTTCGTCTAGCTGGTCTGTCGCCGCCGCCATTTCGGCGTGCCGCCGCCGTGCGTGAAGGTGGCTGCCCCTCACCAGGCGGTCGGCCGTCGCGTCGTCGAAGCCGGCGAGTTCGCTGGCGATGTTGGCATAGAGCCAGTCGCGGCAGCCGGCCCGCTCGGCCCCTTCGAGTGCCTCGACCACGGCCGCGGCGAGCCCCTTGTAGAACACGCTTCGCAACAACTTCCGTGCGCTTGCTGCGCCGACGGGGGCGTCGAGCACCTCGACCGTGGCACCGAAGGGCTCGATCCGCTCGGCGAAGTTACGGGCCTCGGACCCGGAGGCGACGAGTGGGGTGCGGATGCCGCGGCCCGGTACGGGGGCAAACAGGGCGGCGTCGACAAAGGGAATCCCCCGTCGCTGCGCCTCCTCGGCGAGCTCCACCGCACGAGCCGACGATTTCGTGTTGAGGTCGGCCCATATCGCCCCGTCGGGCAGTGCACCGGCGTTTCGCAATGCGGTCATGGCATCGCTCGCACTGTTGACGCTGAGCACGAGATCCGCCTGTGCTACGGCCTCGGACTCGCTGGCCGCGCGGACGATCCCAGCTACGTCCTTCGGGAGCGGGTCGTAGCCCACGACCGTGCCGCCGGCGACAACGAGATCCTTGGCGATCTCGTGGCCGGCTTCTCCCAGGCCGAGGATGGCAATCCTCATGGCGACTTCCTCGTTCAGGCGGACGTAATGGGCTGCGCTCAAGAGCGCGGGAACGCTAGGCCGTCGAACAGCTTGCGCGCTGTGCGAACCACTCCGCTGCGTTCGACGCGGGGCGGGCTCACCGTGGAGTCCACGGCCACGTCGATCAGCAGGTGGCCACTGGGGTGTTCCACGTCGACGCGCGACGTGGTGGTTGGCCAGTCGCGGGAGAGTTCGTGTCCCACCGCACCGGGTAAGAGTAGCGCCGTCGCGGTGCTGATCGCGGCCAAGACCCCGACCGATTCGTGGGGTTGCACCGGGATGAAGCTGCGAACGGCGAATTGCCCGCCGTCCCTGGCCGGGGCGACGGCCATCGTCTTGGGGACCGAGCTGGCGCTGACGTCCCCGAGACCCATGAGTTCACCGGCCGCGATGCGCAAGGCGTTGACGCGCTCAAGCAGCGCAGAATTGCTCGCGAGTTCCGCATGGCTCTCCGCGCCGCTGAGGCCGAGCGAGTCGGCTGTGAGGACGACGACGGGCATGCCGTTGTCGATGCACGTGACGGTGAGGCCCTCGATCGTGTCGCGGAGCCGGCCGGTGGGCAGTAGGGCGCCGGTGGCGGAGCCCTCGGTGCCGGTGAAACCCAGATCGATCGGCGCTGCGGTGCCGGGAACGCCGGCGATGGCGACGTCGCCGGCATATGTCACGGTGCCGGCTGGGGTTTGGACCGTGGCACGGGCGATGCTGTCGGAGTTGACCATTCGGATGTCCACCTCGGTCACGCCGTCCCGGGGCTGGATGAGCCCGCGCTCGATCGCGAAGGGCGCGACCCCGGCGAGGATGTTGCCGCAGTTCTGCTGGTCACTCACCGTGGGTTCGTCGACTCCCAGCTGCAAGAACAGGTAATCGATCTCCGCTTGATCCGATTCGGACCGCGAAATAACCGCGACTTTGCTCGTCAGCGAGGTCGCTCCGCCGAGCCCGTCGATCTGTCGAGGATCGGGGCTGCCCATGAGGCGCAGCAGCAGGTCGTTGCGCTCCTCGACATCGCCTGGCAGATCCTCCTCGAGGAAGAACAATCCACGCGAGGTTCCGGCACGCATCATCATGCAGCGCACGCCATCATGGGCAGCCATCGCTACTACTCCCCCTTGTGGTAGTCCTCGTAGCTCACGTACTCGATGCCGAAGTCGGCCAGCCGCTCGCGCATGCCGTACCGATCGAGGCCGAGCTCGCCGCCCTTGAAGGCCTGGCGGGCGGCCTCTTCGTTAGCAACGCGGGCTTCCGCTTTGGCAAGCGTATCGGCCGCGTGGGCCCGGGGCACGACCGCGACGCCGTCATCGTCCCCGACGACGACATCGCCGGGGTTGATAACTTGACCGCCGAGCACGATGGGGACGTTGACGGCTCCGGCGGTGGCCTTGACCGTGCCCTGTGCGCTCACGGCTGTCGACCACGCGGGGAACTCGAGACGGCGCAAGTCGGCGACGTCTCGAATGCCGGTACCGAGCACGACTCCGCGCACTCCTCGCTGCATGAGCGAGGTTGCGAACAGCTCGCCGAACAGTCCGTCGCTCGAGGGCGAGGTCGTCGCGACCACGAGGACGTCGCCGGGCCGGCACTGCTCGACGGCCACGTGGATCATGAGGTTGTCGCCGGGCCAGCATTCGACGGTGACGGCGGTGCCGCCCGTCTGTGCGCCCGTCCACGCCGGCCGGAACTGCGGGCCGAGGTAACCGCCACGGCCCATCGCCTCGTGCACGGTGGCGGTGCCGAGTTCGCCCAACGCCGTGGCTACGGCGTCGTCTGCTCTGGGTGGGTCGGTGACGACGACGGTGCGCCTCATGCGAGCTCGTCCGCGACCTGCGGGTAGACGCGCATGTAGGCCTCGCCCATCGTGTTGGCGGGCAGCCCGAGGTTGGGGCCCGCGTTACGCCGGAGCTGCACGCCGCGTCGGGTGGCCAGGTCGGTGTAGTACTCCCACAGGTGCTGCTGGGCGGGCATGCACTCCATCGCCTGGCGCTTCTTGTCGAAGACCGAGGTGACGTCGAGGAGCACGTCGGGCTTGAAGTCGCACATCTCCGACTGGTGCGGCTCGAAGAGGAACACCGGCGGCGCGCCCAGCGGGTCGCCCTCGGCGGGGTATCCCGGGGCCTGGGCGAGCACGCGAGCCTGCATCGCCATCCGGGCCGCTGCCGGGTGGTCGCCGTTGTACGGGTCCACCAGGGTGTGGGTGAGCACCACCGTGGGGACGACCTCCCGGTAGATGTGCACGAGCTCTTCGACGAGTTCCGGGGTTTCCGGCAGCGGGTAGTCGCCCTTGTCGAGAAAGCGGATGTCGGCGCCGAGGAATCCGGCGGCCCGCTCGGCCTCGTCACGGCGCATGGCCTTGATCTCGTCGAGCTTCTTACCTTCGCGCCAGGCGCGGGCGGATTCGCCGCGCTCGCCGTAGCTCAGGCATACGACGGTGACCTTCGCTCCGCGCGACGCCGCGAGCGCGATCGCTCCTCCTGCACGCCACACGAAGTCACCCGCGTGGGCACTGACGACGAGCATGGACTCATTCGACTGGTCCGTTGTTGACATTTCGCCTCCTGATTGACGAGCTGATTGGTGGTTGATGAACACGGTTGGTTAGGGCAGTTCCGACGGTTACGGCAGCTGCGACGATCTCCGGATGGCCTCGATGGCGCCCTTGACGTGGTCACGGGCGGCGCGTTCCGCGGCGTCGGGGTCTCGGGCCGTGATGGCCGCGACGACATCTTGGAGCTCGCGGAGGGACTCCGATGCCCGACCGGGAATCAACGAGGTTTGGAACTGGTGGCGCACGATCTGGGCTTGCAGGCGCTCGATCAGGCGTCCCGCCGTGGCGTGCGCGGCCGCTTCGTGCACGATCGCGTGTTGCTTCTGGATGAGCCGGGAGTAGCCCATGAGGTCGTAGGCCTCGAGCTGAGCCGCCATGTCGACAAGGTTGGCCGCCAGGGCCTCGAGATGCTCGTCGCTGGCGTGCGTGGCCGCCTTACGGCCGAGCAGCCCATCGAGCACCATTCGGCATTCCATGATCTCGATGGCTTCCTCGGCCGAGACCACCCTCACCCGGGCGCCGCGGTTCGGGATCCGCTCGACGAGCCCCTCTTCGATGAGGGTGTCCAGCGCTAGGCGCACACGGTTGCGGCTGACACCGAAGGTTTGGACCAGCTCGGCTTCGACGAGGCGGCTGCCGGGGGCGAGTTCGCCGTCGATGATGGCGTCTCGGATCTGGCACTGCGCCCAGGTCTGGGCATCCACGTCGGGCCGTGGCGCGCTCTCGTCGAGCGCTCCCTCAGTTCCCCGCCGTGTTGTCACGACTCGAGCCTATGGCCACGAAGGCAAAATCGTCAACAATCCTCCCGACAGTCAGGTCGACCGTCGTGGCCCCTTCGGGCGCGGGCGTCAACCCGCCTGACGCGCCCCTCCGACGGCGTCCAGGCTGTCGGTGAGGGCCGCTGCGAAGCGCTCGATCTCCTCGGCCGTGTTGTAGAAGTGGGGCGAGATCCGCAGGCGCCCCACCCGCTGCACGAGGTCGACGCCCCGTTGCTGCAATTCGGCCACGACATCGTCGGCGTTGGACATGCGCACGCTCACGATCCCGGCGCGGCTCTGCGGCGGGGTTTCGGCCCGCAGGCCAGCATCGGCCACTACGTCGGCGACCTGCTGCGTGAGGTCGGCGACCCGGTGGTGGATGGCGCCCCAACCCAACGTCTCGAGGTACTCCAGGGTCGGGCCGAGCACATAGATGCCCGGGTAGTTCGGATCGGAGTACTCGAAGTTCGTGCTCGGCGGCACGTTGCGGTAGCCGCGGAAGGCAGGCGAGAGCAACTCCCGGGCGCGCTGACCGAAGTACGCGATGCTCGTACCGAAGCCCGACAGCAGCCATTTGAAAACGGCGGCTCCGTAGACGTCGACGTAGCTGAGATCGACGTCGACAGCCCCCAGGGCTTCGATGCCGTCGACGACCAGGACCGCGCCGACTTCGCGACACGCCCGACCCAGACGCTCCAGGTCCACCCGGGTGCCGGTGACCGCATTGACATGGGTGACGGCCAGCGCGCGGGTGCGCGGCGTCAGATGTTCGATGAGCCGCTCCGTGCGCTGCGCCTCGTCCTCGATAGGGACGCGCACGACCTTGCCTCCGTGGGCCTCGGCCAGCTGCCAGGGCCAGATCACAGACGGGAAGTCGTCGGCGGCGACGACTGCCTCGTCCCCCGGCTGCCAACGCACGCTGTTGGCGGCGAGATTGATGACGTCGCTGGTGTTGCGCAAGAACAGCACATCGGCGGCGTCGGCGTGGAGTAACCGCGCTGCCCTCTCTCGGGTCGCCTCCGCGCGCTGGACCCACAGCGGCTGGGCGTCCGAACCGAGCTCAGCGAGTTCGGTGTAGTAGTGCGCTGCCGCCGCCGGCTGCCCGGACCACGCCAACCCGGCGCCCGCTGAATTGAGGTAGATCCGATTCTTGCGATACGGGAAGTCCGCCTTGACGGCGCCTTCCCAATCGATGGTGTTCGTCATTGACATCCTCGCTCGACACGCCCAGCCGCCACCGGAGCCGGTTCGCCCGAACCTAATCCAGCCCTCACGGGACCTCAACGCCCCTTCTACCTCACGGAAAATTGCGCGTTGTCCTGCAGCTTTGCCGCGTATCGTGCATTCGAAATCATCCCGACAGCGGTGTCACGACGGCGCCTCTGGGTGGCACTTGTGGAGGGCACGTTGGCGCAGTGGTTGCAGAAGGTTCGAAACGACTTCCCTTACCGCGATGGCTGGGTATACCTGCAGTCTGCCGGGGCGGGACTGGCTTTCCCGGGAGCAGCCGCAGCCGCCGGGCAGTACTACGTGGATGTCGCCGCTCTCGGCTGTGATGCGCAACCCCTGTGGCACCGCCCCGCACAAAGCGCTTTACAGCGAGCCTCGAAACTCCTGGATGTTCCCAGCGAGGACGTCGGATTCTTCCGCAATACCAGTGAAGTCATCAACATTGCCGCGAATAGCTTTCAGTGGCGCGAAGGCGACGAAATCGTCGTCATGGCTGATGAATACCCGTGCAATATCCTCGCCTGGACCTCCGCGGTCGAACAGGGCGCCAAGCTCGTCCAGCTCACCCCGGGGGCGGCCGCGGAGCGGGAAGATCAAATGCTCGCCGCGATCAATGAACGCACTCGCGCGGTCAGCGTCGCCCACGTGCACCCGTGGACCGGCACGAAGGTGAACCTCACCCGCCTCGGCCAGGCCTGTCGGGAGGTCGATGCGCTACTTATCGTTGACGGCATTCAGGCCCTCGGCGCCACGGAGGTCGACCTCAGCTATGTCGACGTGTACGGGGCGGGCACCTTCAAATGGCTGATGTCGGGATTCGGTAACGCCATCGGCGTTTTTCGCGAGCGGGCCCGAGAGCAGCTCACGCCGATCTTTCGCAGCTACGCCAACCGGCCGCCGAGTAAGGGCTTCAATTACGCCGCGCCGAACATTCCGGGCCTCTACGTTCTCGATGCGACCCTCGCCTATCTCGACGAGCTCGGGTGGGACCGAATCCACCGCCAGATCGAGGTTCTCACCGACCGAGCGTTCACCGTCCTTCGCGACGCGGGTATCGAACCGGTGACGCCGCACCACAGTCGGGGCGGAATCGTGGGATTCGATGTCGCCGACTCCACTCGGACGGCCGCCGATTTCCAGGACCGGCAGGTGTCGGTGTCGGACAAGGAGGGGCGCATCCTCATCTCGCCCCACTTCTACAACACCGAGGCCGACATCGACCGCTTCGGCGAGGCGCTGAGCGACATCATGGCCGCCGGCGACGTCCGCTAAGGCCCCGCGGCGCTCCTGCGAAACGACCGGGAGCGCGCGGCCGGGCGTGCCCTCTAGGCTGGGGGCGTGTCCGCACCCCGTGAACCTGGCGCCGTGGAATCGGCGCCGAGCGACGGCGAGCCCACGGTGAGGGCGGCGTTCTTCGACATCGACAACACGATCATCCGAGGCGCGAGCGCCTATCACCTCGCACGCGAGCTGTACCGCCGCGGGTTCTTCGGGCTACTCGACATCGCCTTCTTCGCCATGCACGCCGTCGCCTACATGATCTTCGGCGAGGGCACCACGCGTATCGCCCAGCTGCGCGCACGCGCGCTGCACATCGTGCGCGGGCGCACCGTTGCAGAGGTCGTATCGGTCGGTGAGGACGTCTACGAGCAGGTGCTCGCCCACCGGATCTTTCCCGGCGCTCACGCCCTCATCGAACAACATCTGGAGGCCGGAGACGAGGTGTGGCTCATCAGCGCCACCCCACAAGAACTCGCCCAGCTCCTGGGGCATCGGCTCGGCGTCACCGGTGCCATGGGCACTGTCGCGGAGTCGGTCAACGGCGTCTTCACCGGCGAGCTGCGAGGCAACATGCTGCACGGGGAAGGCAAGAAGGCGACCGTGGCGGCTCTCGCCGAACAGCGGGGCATCGACCTGGCGCAGAGCTTCGCCTACGGGGATTCGATCAACGACGTCCCCCTGCTCTCGAGCGTGGGCTACCCGTGTGCCATCAACCCCGAACCCCATCTTCGTCTTCACGCCGCGGAGGTCGGCTGGCCCGTGCGGGACTTCCGGCGCCGCCGCCGCGACGTCGGCAAGGGGCTGCGGGGCGCCGGCTGGGCCGGGGCGGTGTGGGCGGCCATGGCGGTCGCCCGCTCGTTGCGGCGGCGCGCGCGGGTCGTGCGGCCGCGGTAACTGAGCGTCGCTGCCTAAAAAATCAAGGCCCGGCGCAGTGCCGGGCCTTGAGGCGTCACGAGGATCCGCTTACTTCTTGTTGCGGCGCTGGTGGCGGGTCTTGCGAAGCAGCTTGCGGTGCTTCTTCTTCGACATGCGCTTACGCCGCTTCTTAACAACTGAACCCATGGAACCTCGCAATATTGGAGCAAAATGAGGCGCGCGTCATCCGGCGCCGCGTGCAGAACCTTGTCAGTTTATCCTGCTGGCCGCTTGCGCAGCGCAACGGAATCACCGGGCCTGGCTGTCCGGCGTCCAATCTCCGACCCCGCTGGCCAGCAACTCCTCCACGGCTGCCTGCGGCACGCGAAAGGACCGGCCGACGCGCACAGCGGGGATATCGCCGGCGTGCACCATGCGGTAAACGGTCATCTTCGACACGCGGATGAGCTCGGCAACCTCCGCCACGGTTAAGAAGCGTGGGGCCTCCTGCTGAGCCATCTCCACCTCATCTGTTCGCGGCGTCGGCTGCTGCGACGCTCTTTCATTGACGGACTCTAGAGCCTACCGCCTCGTTACGGGAAGTTGGCTGCTCTTCGTGCCTGAGCCGTCTGCATCCTAGTGTGGCATCGGATCGAGACCGTGCCACGGGAAGACCGCCCTGCGGACCGCCATGATCACGCGGTCGACATCGTCACTCGGATCGAAGCCTTCACTCAGCGACCGAAGCTGCGGCGTGCGGCCGTCACCCATCGTCGTTGCCCCCGCCTCCGCGACGCCCGCATGCTCCCGCCACTCCCGCGGAAGCGCAGTGGCGACATCGATCGGCCGGCCCGCGACGATCGCGGCGACGTGGCTCCAGACGCGAGGCACGACGTCGCTGACGTCATACCCGCCACCACCGGTAGCCACCCACCGGCCCTGCGCGAAGCGCTGCGCGTACTCTCCGCACATTTGCGCGACCTCGCGCTGGGCGTCGACGGAGACCGCCAGGCGGGCGAGCGGGTCGCGAGGGTGGGTATCGCATCCGTGCTGGGTGATGAGAACCTCGGGGCGGAACTCTTGCACCAAGGGCCCCACGATCGCATCCACCACCCGCAGCCATTCGTCGTCCGTCGTGCCGGGGGGCACGGGAGCGTTGACGGCGTAGCCGCGGGCCGCAGGACCGCCGCCGTCCTGCACGTACCCGGTGCCCGGGTAGAGCGTGTCGGGATGCTGGTGGATCGAGATGGTGAGCACACGGTCGTCATCCCAGAATGCCCGCTCGACACCGTCGCCGTGGTGGGCATCGACGTCGACGTAGGCGACGCGGGTGGCGCCCTCGGCGAGCAGGGCGGCGATGGCCACCGCCACGTCGTTGTACACGCAGAACCCTCCCGCGCGGGCGGGCATCGCGTGATGCATGCCGCCGGCGAGGCTCCACGCCCGAGGAGCCTCGCCGTGCCAGACCGCCCGGGCGGTGTGCAACGTGGCACCCACGATGCGGGCGCTGGCCTCGTGCATGTCGGGGAAAGCGGGGGTGTCGGGGTCTCCCAGCCCGTAGCGCGGCTCCGAACTACCGGGGCGGGCCCGCTTGACCGCGGCGATGTAGTCGGGAGTATGAACGCGCTCGAGGTCATCCTCGGCTGCGAGGGGCACATCGGTGATCGTCATTGCCGCGGTCACCCCCAAGGCGGTCATGAGGTCATAGGTGAGCGCCAAACGTCGCGGGGTCATCGGGTGGTGCCCGCCGAAGTCATAGCGCAGGAGTTCCTCGCTCCAGGGCAACAGCGCACGCGACGGCATGTGGGCCACCGTAGCCCCGCCAGCCGTACGCGAGCGCGACGGGCCCTACCTCTGGCAAGGTGACGCCGTGGCTACATCTCGCGTGGCGCGTGGCGCCCACCCCCAGCTGCGGCCGTGCCGATGATGAGCCCCCTCCGGCCGACCCGCCGGCTTCGCGATGCCGTCGATCACGTGGCGAAGCGCTCCCCCGCCCGCCTCGTGCTCGTCGTCTTCGCTTCGATCATCGCCGTCATCACCGTTCTGCTGTCGGTGCCGGCGGCGACGTTGGGGCCGGGCCGGGCACCCTTCGTGGACGCGCTGTTCACCGCCGTCTCGGCCGTGTGCGTCACCGGGCTCACCACCGTGTCCACGGCCGCTTACTGGTCACCGTTCGGGCAGGCCGTCATCCTCGTCGGGGTCAAGGTGGGCGGGTTAGGCGTCATGACCCTCGCCTCGGTGCTCGCGCTCGCGGTGAGCCGGCGGATCGGATTGACCCATCGCCTCCTCGTCGCCTCGGAGACGAAGGAGACGCGGCTCGGTGAGGTCGGCACGCTCGTGCGTGCCGTGCTGATCACCTCCGTTGTCGTCGAGGTCGTACTCATCTGCGCGTTGCTGCCCCGGTTCCTCGCGATGGGCCATTCCCCGGGCGGGGCGCTGTGGCAGGCCGTGTTCATGTCGCTGTCGATCTTCAACAACGCCGGCTTCGTCATTCTCGACGGCGGGCTGGCGCCCCACGTGGGCGACTGGGCCATGGGATTGCCCATCATCATCGGCGGCGCGGTGGGCGCGCTCGGGTTCCCCGTGCTCCTCAACGTCGCCGACCGGTGGCGTCGGCCGCGGGCCTGGTCGCTGCACACGAAACTCACGCTGGCCACCTACGGCCTGCTGGCCCTGGGTGGCGCCGCCGTGCTGGGCGCTCTGGAGTGGGCGAACCCCGCAACCTTGGGCAGGCTCAGCCTTTCGGAGCGGCTGCTCACCACGTTGATGTTCGGGGTGAACTCCCGCTCCTCGGGGCTGTCGACGATCGACGTGGCCGAGTTACGCGAGGCGTCGTGGCTCGTGCAGGATGCGCTCATGTTCGTCGGCGGCGGCTCGGCGTCGACGGCCGGCGGCATCAAGGTGACGACGTTCGCCGTCCTCGTGCTGGCGATCGTCGCCGAGGCGCGAGGGGACCGCGACATCGAGGCCTTCGGCATGCGGGTGCGCACCTCCGGCGTGCGGCTGGCCGTCGCGGTGGCGTTCCTCGGCGCCACCCTCGTCGGCGGGGCCGCCCTCGCGCTGCTGCTGCTCACCGACCAGCACCTCGACGTCGTGTTGTTCGAGGTGATCTCTGCCTTCGGCACTGTCGGGTTATCTACCGGCATCACCGCCGAATTACCGGATGGCGGCAAATACGTGCTGAGCGCCCTCATGTTCGCCGGGCGCACAGGCACGATGACGCTCGCGGCCGCGCTCGCCTTGCGCCAGCGCCGCCGCCTCATCCGAATGCCCGCCCAGCGCCCCATCATCGGCTGAACGGCGGCACACTGGCCCCATGGCACACCTACGATCACGCGACGACGCGGTACTCGTCATCGGCCTCGGCCGCTTCGGCACCGCCCTTGCCCTCACCCTCGATCGGCTAGGGCGCGAGGTGCTCGCCGTCGAGCGGGACCCGAACATCGTGCAGCAATGGGCGGGACACCTACCGCTGGTTGAGGCTGATGCCACCAACCCCGATGCCCTCGAACAGTTGGGCGCCGCGGACTTTCCCGTGGCGGTCGTCGGAACGGGCACGACGCTGGAGGCGAGCGTGCTCATCACGAGCAATCTCGTTGACCTCGCCGTCACCCACATCTGGGCGAAGGCGACATCGGCCGAGCACGGCCGGATCTTGCGCCGCATCGGCGCCCACCACGTCATCTACCCGGAGCACGACGCCGGCCAGCGCGCCGCGCACCTCGTGTCGGGGCGCATGCTCGACTACATCGAGATGGAGGACGGGTTCACCATCGTCAAGATGCACCCGCCCCGCGACATTCGCGGCCGCACGATCGCCGAGACGCGCGCCCGCGCGCGCTTCGGCGTCACCATCCTCGGGGTCAAGTCACCGGGCAAACCGTTTGAATACGCCAGCACCGATACGTTGATCGATGCCGAGGACACGATCATCGTGTCGGGAGATACCGAGAGCCTCGAGGCCTTCGCGGCACGGCGGTAGGCCCTCGCCAGCGGCCTACACGCGAGCGGCCTACAGCGGGAACGCGTCGAAGAGCTCTTCGGCGTCATCGGCCGGCGCCTCGATGGTGAGGAGCAGGCTGCCGTTGCTCCACACCGCCGCCCCGGGCCCCACCCAGGCGGTTCCGGCACTGTCCCCGGCGACGAGCACGTCGCGCTCCTCGCCACCTGCGACCTCGGCGCCCTCCTCCCGCGCCGCCGCTTGCGCGTGCGCGGCGTCGCGCCATTGCCGGGCCTCCAGGACGAACTCGGCGTCGCCGTCGGAGTAAACGAGCCGGAACCCGCCGAGCATGTCCCCGGCGGGCGATATGTCCTCCTGGGAGGTGACCGCGTAGCGCAGGACGCCGTCCGGGAGGGCCTGGGCCACCGGGTCCGCCGTCTCCCGCGGGCTCGGCTCGATGGCCGGGCTGGGGGCCGGGCCGGTCACCGTCGGGCGCGGCTGCGGTTCCTCGCTGCCCTGCTGCACGATCGCGATGACGACGGCGGTGGCTACAGCCACCGCGACGATCAGAATGAGCCACCACCAGCGGGCGAACCAGCCCCGCTCCCCGCGATCAGCACGCGAATGCCTGCGACTGGCCGTGTCGGACTCCCGCGCCATGACCGCTCCCCTCCCGCGCCGTCGTCGACTGCGACGCGGAGTCCGATTCTACGGGCCGGCGACGCCGCAGCCGCCGCCATTGTCGGTCCCTGCATCTACGGTGGCGGGTATGTCGGCTACGCCATCGCGGTCAAAACGGGCCCGAACGACGTTCCAGTGCAGCGAATGTGGCTGGGCGTCAGCAAAGTGGGTGGGGCGGTGTGCCCAATGTCAGGCCTGGGCCACGGTCGAGGAAGCCACCGACGTGCCCGCACGCGGCCCCGTCGCCCTGTTGCCTCGCACCCCGGCGGTGCCGATCGCCGAGGTCGCGGCCGAGACGGCGCAGGCCCGGCCCACCGGGGTGGGCGAACTCGACCGGGTACTCGGGGGAGGCATCGTCCCGGGCGCCGTCGTCCTTCTTGCGGGGGAACCCGGGGTTGGCAAGTCGACGCTGCTGTTGGACGTCGCCGCCCATGCCGCGCGCCGCGGCGAGACCGTCATGTACGTCACCGGCGAGGAGTCGGCGAGCCAGGTACGGCTGCGCGCGGAGCGCATCGACGCCCTGGCCCCCGAGTTATTGCTCGCCGCCGAAACCGACCTGGCCACGGTGTTGGGCCACATCGATGCCCACGCACCCCGCCTCGTCGTCATCGACTCCGTGCAAACGATCGCCGACGCCGCCACCGACGGCGCCGCCGGCGGTGTCAGCCAGGTGCGGCAGGTGGCCGCGGCCCTCATCGCCGCCGCAAAGAAGCGGCACATTCCCATGGTGCTCGTCGGCCATGTCACGAAGGACGGTGGCATCGCGGGGCCACGGGTGCTGGAACATCTCGTCGACGTCGTGTGCCAGTTCGAAGGCGACCGCCACGGCCGCCTTCGCATGGTGCGCGCCACGAAGAACCGGTACGGGCCCACCGACGAGGTCGGCTGCTTCGAGCTCTCCGACTCCGGCATCGAGGGGCTGGCAGACCCCTCCGGGCTCTTCCTGTCGGGAGCCGTCGACGGCATCGCGGGCACGTGCGTGACGGTGACCATGGAGGGGCGCCGACCTATTCCCACCGAGATCCAGGCGCTCGTCGCGGCCTCGGCCCTGTCGAATCCCCGGCGGGCGACCGCGGGGGTCGACACCTCGCGCACGGCGATGACCCTGGCCGTCCTGCAGGCCCGCCACGGCCTCCAGCTGCACAACCACGACATCTACGTCTCCACCGTCGGCGGTGCCCGAGCCGTGGAACCTGCCGTCGACCTGCCCGTCGCCCTCGCCGTCGTCTCGGCGATGGCCAACCGGCCCCTGCGCGCGGGCATCGTTGCCTTCGGCGAGGTGGGGCTCACCGGCGACGTGCGGGCCACTGTTGGCATCAAGCGGCGCCTCAGCGAAGCGGCTCGTCTTGGATTCCGCCGGGCCATCGTGCCCAAACGCGGGGCGGAGGGCATCGATGTCCCCGGCATCCGCGCCATCGCGGTGGGCAATCTCGCTGAGGCGGTCGAGCTCGCGTTGGAGCCGGGTGAGACCGCGGCGACGCGGAGCTGACTGACTCTCCCCCCGCTCGCTCCGGGTGCAGCGCGGTGGTGCCGGTGCTACAACGTGGCATGGGCAGCACGACACTCGAAGGGGTGCCTCCCCCGGGCCATCTTCGGCCCCTGTGGCGCCGCCGCTTTGGTGCCGTCGTGCTCGCCCTGCTC
>Ga0079225_10001236_pt1 | contig 14249 bp, 16 predicted proteins | sample Poulit2012_FD_76344 | JGI IMG/M metagenome (GOLD analysis project Ga0079225, IMG submission 76344) | Agricultural soil microbial communities from Georgia to study Nitrogen management - Poultry litter 2012 | ecosystem: Environmental > Terrestrial > Soil > Agricultural land | place: USA: Georgia...
GGGAAGCCGGACCTCGGCCGACTCCGGGGCCACCACCTCGGTCAGCGAAGCCGTGACCAGCAGGGTCCGCATCGTCACCTGCGGGACGTAGCCCACCACCCGTTTGCGCCGGGCGAGCCGGGCGAGTGCCTGGCCGATCGCATGTGCCGTCGCCAGACCGGCATGTAGGTCGCTGACCCGGACCAACACGCCCGCGACCCACGACGCCTTGCCGATCTTGTCCAGCCGAGCGGTCAGCCCTTCGAGGGACTCACCCCGTTGCAGGAGTGCCTGCATGGGATCCGAGCGGTGCGCCGGGTAAGTCCCGCGCAGGTCCAGCACCACCCAGTCGGGCTCGTCGGTCACGTTCTCATGGTCACGGGCAAGACGCAGCTTCTCGGTCAGACGGGCCATGGCGTCAGACTATCCATCGCTACCGCCTGGGAGCCCGACTCGGTTCGTCACTCGGCCGCCGGCCCCGACCCGGAGTCGGCCGAGACCCGACGCTTGCTCGCCGGGTAACGGATCCGTTCGACCATCTCGGCCAACTCGGTCGAGGGCGGTGGGGTCAACTTCGACACGACGATGGCGACCACGAAGTTGACCAATGCGCCGATGGCGCCGATACCTTCGGGACTGACGTCGAGGATGTGGTCATTCTCCGGCAGGCCGAAGACCGGGAGCGTGTACACCATGTAGGTCACCGTCAGCACGAGACCAGCCACCATTCCCGACGCGGCGCCGATCGCATTACACCGCTTCCAGAAGATGCCCAGGATCAGTGCCGGGAAGAAGCTCGAGGCTGCCATTCCGAACGCGAATGCGACAACCTCTGCGACGAAGGCCGGCGGATTGATGCCCATGAACACGGCCACAATGACAGCGACCGTCATCGCGATACGGCCGATGAGCAGTCGCTCGCGATCGGCGGCGTGCGTCCGGATGCGGCGGAAGTAGAGGTCGTGGGACACCGACGACGAGATCACCAGCAACAGCCCGGCAGCAGTGGACAGTGCCGCGGCCATGCCACCCGCCGCGACCAAGCCAACGATAGGGGCAGGCAGCCCAGCGATCTCCGGGGACGCGAGCACCAAGATGTCGTTGTTCACGATCAGGTCCGCGCCGGATTCTGGGTCGTTGCCCACGGACTGGATGGTGTCGACGCCCTCGGAGATCGACACCAGGCCGGTGGCCATCCAGTTGTTCACCCACTGCGGGAGCTCGGACACTGCTTGTCCGCGGACGCCTTCTAGCAGGTTGAACTTGGTGAACGCGCCCACCGCCGGGGCCGTCGTGTAGAGCAGGGCGATGAAGAACAGCGCCCAGAAGGCGGAGTAGCGCGAGCCGCGCACGGTCTTGGTGGTGTAGAAGCGGATGATCACGTGCGGCAAACCGGCCGTGCCGATCATCAGCGCCATCGTCACCAAGAAGACGTCGATCTGCGGTCGCTCGGTGAACGCCTGGGTGTATTCGTTCAGGCCCAACTCGACACTCAGCGCATTGAGTTCGCCCAGGATCTCACTGAACGAGACCTGCGGGATCGGTACACCGGTGATCCGCTGCGCTACCGCCACCGCGGGAATCAAGTAAGCGATGATCAACACCGTGTACTGGGCCACCTGGGTCCAGGTGATGCCCTTCATACCGCCCAGCACCGAGTAGAAGAAGATGATCGCCGCCGATACGATGACCCCACCCACGATGTCCAGGTTGAGAAACCGACTGAAGACGATTCCCCCGCCGTTCATCTGCCCGACGATGTAGGTGAACGAGATGAGAATCGCGGCAGCTGCGGCGATGGAGCGGACACCTTCTGAGTACCTATCGCCGACGAACTCCGGCACCGTGAACTTGCCCCACTTGCGCAGGTACGGTGCCAGCAGCATGGCCAGCAGCACGTAGCCGCCGGTCCAGCCCATCAGGAAGATGGTCCCATCCGAGCCGAGGAACGCGATGATTCCTGCCATGGAGATGAACGACGCCGCCGACATCCAGTCCGCGGCGATCGCCGCACCGTTGGCAACAGTGGGAATACCGTGACCGGCGACATAGAAACCCGCGGTCTCTTTCACCCGGCTCCGCCAGGCAATGCCGATGTAGACGCCGAACGACAGGACGATGAAAACGGTGGTCCACAGTTGAATCTGGCTCACTGCTCTCCCCCTTTGGCCACGTCCGCTGCGTCGTCGTCGCCCTTCTCGTCGACGCCGAACTTCTTGTCCAGCCGGTCCATGCTCACGGCGTAGACGAGGATCAAGATGACGAAGGTGTAGATGGATCCCTGCTGGGCGAACCAGAAACCCAGCGGGAAGCCGAAGAAGGTGATCTCATTCAGCGGCTCGACGAAGAGGATCCCGGCGCCGAAGGACACCGCGAACCAGATGACCAGCAGCACCACCATCAGCCGCAGGTTGCTGCGCCAATACTCCCGGCGCCAGCCGTTCGGGTCGTAGGGCGGGGGTGCACCCGCGTTCTGGGATTGGTCGGGTTGCGACACCGGCGAACTCCCTTCCTGACGCGGCGCGGGGGCCGATCGTGCATACCCGCGGCCATGGGCGTGCGGGCTGAGAACAAGGAATCGGAGTTGTGACACCGCACACAAGCCCTAGCCGGACGAACGGCTGTTCCCGGCACGCCAGTGGTCCGCACTGCGGCATCCACGCACACCGAGATCCCGCCGTGGCCGCTCAGACCCGCATACCGGCCGCTCGCACGGCACCAGCGACCACCGACCAACTAGGTCTGCCAATCATCGCCCGCTGCGTCCTAGACTCCGTCGCACGAGGTAGGCGCAGGAGGTAGGCGCAACTGGGCCGCCGAAAGGGGCCGCCGACGGGGCCGTCGAGGTTCGGGAGGGTGCATGACCGTCACAAGCCAACCCACCGCCACTCGCCCCCCTGCTCGGATCCTGCATGTCGGCAGCATCGCCATGCTCTTCGGCGGCCTGCTATTGGCTGTGGGGTCGGTACTTCCCTGGGTCCAGTCACCGCTCGGGAGTTTGTCCGGTCTTGCGGGACCGGGCCTGTGGACGCTCTGCGCGGGTGTGATCGCCATCGCCGGAGCGCTGATTCCGCATCGGAGGGTTGCGCTGGTCCATGCTGCGCTGCCCGGGCTGGCCGCGGCGACGCTCGTGGCCTGGCAACTGGCCCGGCTCGTCCAACTCTCCGCCAGCACCGACAGCTGGGGGAAGCTGTTGCCGGGCATCGGTCTGGTCATGGCCGGCGGAGGCGCGGTCATCCTGATCCGGGCCACGCTCCGGATCCGCCGGGCTGCCTGAACGGGCCCCGAGCCCCTAGAGTGCGAGCGTGGCACGGCGCTGGGTGACCTTCTCGCGGGCGCCCTGGTCCGGCTCCCGCAGAAGCGTCACGCCGACCTCGAAACCCGACGAGCACGGATGGCACTTCGACACCCCGGACGAACACGACACGCCTGCTGAGGTCGAGGCCACGGTGCGCACACTGCGTCGGGTCTCGATCTGGCACTTTGCCCTGTTCCTCGGCACCGTCTTGTTGGTCCCGCTGTTGACGGTGGCGCTCGACTGGTGGTCCGAGGGTCGGCTCGTCGGCGGGATGAGCCCGAACTTCGCCATGGCAGCGGCCGGGCTCTACGCATTCTTCTTCATCATCTCCGTCGCCGCTGCACGGCTGTCCAATGCCGTCGAGTCCCGGATGCTCGGGCACACCGACGAGCATCTGCCGGACACCATGGATCCGGACGCACGAAACGGCGACACCTCGTGATCACGGTCAGCATCATCGTGCTCGCCGGCCTGCTGTTGGCGGTGATCGTCGTCGGGCTGGTCATTCGGCCACGTCGGGTGTCCACGCTCGACTTCTACCTGGCCGGGCAGCGGGTCGGGGTGGTGACCAACGCCTGTGCCATTTGCGGCGACTACTTCTCCGCAGCGTCCTTCCTGGGTGTGGCCGCCGCGGTGTACGTGTCCGGGCTGGACGGGGTGTGGTACGCGACCGGATTCGCCGCCGGGTTCGTGCCGGTGGTGTTGTTCGTCGCCGCTCCCCTACGCCGGTTCGGTGAGTTCTCCATCCCCGACTTCCTGGCCAGGCGGCTGGAGTCCGAACGTGTACGGCTCACCGCGGTGGTCGTCGTGCAGTTGATCATCCTGTCCTATCTGGTGCCGCAAGCGGTGGGCAGCGGCATCACCTGGGAGCTGCTCGTCGGCGAGGGCATCGCCGGGCTGTCCCCGTACGCCACAGGGGTGCTGCTGTCGACGGCGCTGATCACGGCGCTCCTCACGCTCGGTGGCATGCGCGGCACCACCTGGACACAGGCCGTGCAGTTCCTGCTGTTGCTCGCGGCGTTCGTCTGGCTGACGATCGCCGTGCTCAGCGCGGGGTTCAACTATCCGGAGGCGGTGGCCGACCTCAGCGCCGAGCCGTTGACCAACCCCACCTACGAGGAGGGTCAGTGGCAGCAGACCAGCGAGGCCAATCGACTCGACGGCGACCGATCGATGATCTTCGGCGAGCCAGGCGGCCGCTACGGCCACCTCGGCCAGTTCGCGCTCATCGTGACGCTCGTCATGGGCACGGCCGGGCTACCGCACATCATGAACCGCTACTTCACCAGCCCCACCGGCACCGCCGCCCGTATGACGACGGTGTGGGTTGTCGGGCTGGCCGGGGTGTTCTACGCGCTGGCGGTCCTGCTGGGTACCGCCGCGCGAACGATGATCGAGCAAGCGGCCGACGACGAACCGTGGCTGGACGAGTTGACCACGGGCGGGGTGCTGCACGTCCCCGAGCACGCGCTGCTGGCCCTGGGCCGGCTCAATGGTGGTCCGGCCGGACTCGGCGTCATCGCCACCGGTGCGCTGATCGCGGTGCTGTCCACCATCGCCGGCCTGTTGCTGGCTGCGGCCGCCTCGTGGGGGCACGACGTCTACGAGCGGCACATCAACCCGAGATCGACCCAGCGCCAGGCGGTGTGGGCCGGACGCTCGGCGGTGCTCGTCGTCGCCGCGTTCTCGGCCGTCGTTGCGTTGGTGGTGCCCCCGGACTCGATGACCGAGCTGTTCCCGTCCATCATCGCCACGATGGTCACCTGGGCGTTCGCGCTGGCGGGCTCGTCGCTCACCCCGGTCTTCATCCTCACCATCTGGTGGCGCGGGACGACGGCCCCCGGCGCGGTGGCCGGCATGGTCTGCGGAGCGCTCGCCGCCATCGCCCTGTTCGCCACAGGCACCCTGACCGGGGGGCACGGCCTGAGCGAGATGATGCTGACCCCAACCATTCTGGCCGCCCCACTGGCCACCATCGTCACGGTGGTCGTGTCGAAGCACACGCGCACCCCGAAGAATCTGGACCGACTGTGGCTGCGGCTGCACGGGACCGCGGCTGACCGGCAGGCCGAACGGCTGGCCAACCTGACGATCTCCGGCGTGGACGGAAGTACCGACCAACCTCCCGAGCGGCCATGAGAAACGGCAGCCTCCCGCTCGTCGCCGCGACCACGCTGAGTTGGGGTGCGGTCTATCTGGTGACCCAGGTGGTGGTCACCCCGCCGCTGGCGGTAGGGCCGACGCTGCTGCTCGGGCTGGTGCTGACGCTGGCGCTGATGGTCGGCTACCCTTCGGCGCTGCGCGGCCGGCACAGTACCCGGGCCACACCACTCGCCCCCGCTGCCGGCCCGTCCGGGGCGAGCAGAGGCCCAGCCCGTCGTCAGCCCGGCCGGCAGGGCCGCATCATGGCGGCGGTGGGCCAGTCCTTCCCGTTGCGTTCCGGGTTGACCACCGAGGCCGCGTACCGCACCGCCGCGTTGTTGCATCCGCTGCTGGGTGGCGACTCCATCGCGATCACCGACCGAGACCAAGTCCTGGCCTTTGTCGGGCCCGGCTCCGATCACCACACGGTGGGTGACCCGCCGCAGACCGAGTCGTCGGCCCGGGTGCTGGCCAGCGGAAAGGTCGTGGTGGTCCGCCAGCGCGCCAAACTGGGCTGCCCGGATCCGGACTGCCCGCTGCAGAGCGCCGTTGTCGCCCCACTGTCCAACGGAAAGCGCGTCGTCGGGCTGCTGAAAGTGTTCCGGCTGGATCAGAACCTGCCCCTTCGGGACCTGGTCGAGGGCATGGCCGGTGTGCTGTCGCTGCATCTGGAGTTGGCCGAGTTCGACTGGGAGCGCAAACTGGCCTCCGACGCCAAGCTCGACGCTCTGCGCGCGCAGATCAACCCGCACTTCCTGTTCAACACGCTGAACACCATCACCTCGAAGGCGCGAACGGACCCCGAGGAGGCCCGCCAACTACTGCTACGGCTGTCGGAGTTCTTCCGGTACGCCGTTCGCCAGGACGGGCACTTCGCCGAGTTCAGCCAGGAGTACTTCTTCGTGCGCACCTATGTCTCGCTGGAACAGGCCAGGTACGGCGAGCGGCTGCGGGTCCGTTACGACGTGGACCCCCAGGTGCTCACCGCGCAGGTACCGGTACTGACCATCCAGCCGCTGGTAGAGAATGCGGTCAAACACGGACTGGCGGACAAGATCGGTGGCGGTACGGTGACACTCAAGGCGCGGGTCGACCCGCTGACCAGGACGACGACGATCCAGGTCACCGACGACGGCGTCGGTATCGGACACGCCCGGATGGACGAGATCACCTCCGGGACGGGCGCCGCGGGCGGCGGCGTCGGACTGTCGAACATCTCCGAGCGGTTGGCAGCGCTCTATGGTGGTCGCTATCGTCTCGACATCCAGTCCGACGAGGGGGCGGGGACCGTCGTCGACCTGCGCATTCCGCTGGGATGAGAATGAGTGCCCGCATGTCTGCTCGCTGTTTGATCGTCGACGACGAGGCACCGGCTCGCGCGGAGTTGCGGTACCTGCTGAGTCAGTTCGAGCACGTCCAGGTGGTCGGCGAGGCCACCAACGCCGAGGAAGCGCTGACCCTCCTGCGCTCACTGACCTACGACCTCGTGCTGCTCGACATCCGGATGCCCGGCGGCAGCGGGCTGGAGGTGGCGGCGGCGTTGCGCTCCGGGCCGCATCCACCGCGGGTCATCTTCACCACTGCCTACCCCGACCACGCCGTCGAGGCATTCGACCTCGAGGCCGCCGACTACCTGGTCAAGCCGTTCGACGCCGACCGGCTCGGTCGGGCGCTGGAGCGCGCGCTGACCAGCACACCGGACGACGAGGCCGACGCTCCAGCAGACCGTGGCGCGGCACAACCGGCGGGGACCCCGCTCGGGCGCATCCCCGTCCAGCACGGTGGCCGAACGGTGCTGGTCAACGCCTCGGAGGTCATCTACGCCACCGCCGCGCCGGGCTATTCCTATATGCAGTTGGCCGACGAGCGAGTGCTGGTGAACTTCTCGCTCAACGAGCTCGAGCGGCGCCTCGGCGGACACTTCTTCCGGGCACACCGCTCCCATCTGGTCAACCTGAACCGCGTGCACGAGCTGATCCCGGACTTCAAGGGCGCGCTGGTGCTCGTGATGGATGACCAACGGCGCAGCCGGGTCGAGGTCTCTCGGCGCAAGACCCGAGAACTGCGGCAACTGCTCGGTATGTGACCGTTGCCTGGGTACTGCGGGATGGCGCGTGGCGGTAGTCGAGCGTAATCCACAGTTGGGCGGGTTCATTGCCTCGGGCGAGCGAACCCTGCCGGGCTATGTCCACGACACCTTTTCGTCGTGGCATCCCCTCTTCGTCTCCGGCGGAGCATATGGCGAGCTGGGTGACCGGCTCCACGCGCACGGTCTCGAGTATCGAAACTCCGACGATGCTCTGACCGGCAGCATCGAGCGGGACGGCGCGACCGTCGTCTATCGGGATCCCGAACAGAGCGCAGCAGGCTTCGCTGACCCGCAGGACCGGGAAGCCTATCGAGCGATGTTGGCGGAGTGGTCGTTCCTTCTTGCGTGAACGCTTCGACGCGCCTGAGGCGGACCAGATCTGGGCGCCGTGGTTGCTGCACTCCGGGCTCTCCCCTGACAGCGCCTCCGGCGGGATGATGATCCCGGTGCTGGCGATGTCGCTGCACGGATTCGGGGCACCGATCGTCGCGGGCGGAGCGAGCAACTTCGTTCGCGCATTCGAGCGACTGTTCGACGAGCTGGACGTAACCGTGATGACGGGATGTCTTGCTGAGTCGATCAGGGTCGCCAACGGGAGGGCCACCGAGGTCAACACCGATGGCGGCGCGCTCCAGGTGAGCAGGGCGGTCATCGCGAGCGTCACTCCACAGGCGCTGTATGGCACTCTGCTGAAAGGCGTTCAGGTACCAGCGCAAACCCGAGCGGAGGCCGCACGTTATCGATTCAGGCGGGCGGCCATGCAGATCCACGTGGCTCTCGATCGCCCGCTGGTCTGGTCCGACGAACGACTGCAGGACGTGCCGATCTTGCATGTCAGCAATGGTTCGGCAAGCACCGGCATCGCATGCGCCCAAGCGGATGCTGGCATGCTGCCGGCAGCGCCAACGGTGGTCGTTGGACGCCAGCATCTCCTCGATTCGACCCGTGTCCCCGAAGGGGCGGGTTCGCTGTGGCTGCAACTGCAAGAGTTGCCCTGGCAACCGCGCCACGATGCTGGGGGCACCATCCCCGTCGACGGCAATTGGTCGAAGTCGACCACTGCGGCTTACGTCGACCGGGTGCTGGACCGCATTGAGGAGTTCGCACCAGGTATGCAGGCGAGTATTCTCGAGGTCGACGCGCTGAACCCGGTCGATCTCGCCGACGCAAACCCCAACGCAGTGCATGGTGACCCCTACGGGGGCTCAGCCGAACTCGACCAAAACCTCCTGTGGCGCCCTCTTCCGCATTCCGGAAAACACGCCACATCCATCCGAGGGCTCTGGCAGATCGGTGCGTCCACGCACCCCGGCCCCGGGCTGAACGGAGGCTCGGGTCACCTGGTTGCGCAGTCCCTCCTCCGCGCCAAAGCCTGAACGGTTGGCGTCGATGAAGCCCCCATTAGACGGAGGACTATGACCTGCGGAACTGGGGCATCGGCCCCAACTCTAGGGCCACGGGTTCAAACGCTGGCAGTTCGCGCACCTCGCCAAATCTGACAATGCTGCGCTCATTGATCGTTGCCCGGTCGAGGCTTCGTGGTCATGAGCAGGGTGTGCTGGCCGATGTCGAGGATCGCGGCGCCTGTATCGGCTATGAGGGAGGGAACTGCGACTGGGCCGGTGTCGTCAGGGTCGTAGGCGGGTGTGACGTCTCCGGTGCGGACGTGGTGGGGGCGGATCCAGCCGCCGCCTTCGAGGTAGTGCAGGTCCTCGCTGCTGGCCGCGATGCGCGTCTGTCCGGAGATTGGCTGCGACCACAGTTCGTTCTCGTCGGCGTCGAACGCCCGTAGGTGGGTCGCATCAATGATGATCCGGGTCCCCGTGGCCGATTCGGTGGCCGCGTCCCGGATCGGGTATCCCAGGACCGAGCCGTCGGTCAGATCGATCAGCGCATCGCCGGTGTCTTCGATCTGAAGTTGCGCGAGGCCGGGCCCTGGATTGTCGCCGATGCCCGCGGAGATGGCGGTGGCGTCCCCGCCCAGCCGATCGGCACCGGTCCGCCACAGCTCACGTCCGCCGTGACCGTCGAATCCGATGATGGAGGTGTCGTCGGCCACCAGGACCACGCCACGGAATTCGCCGATGATCCGGGCCTCGTCGAGGCGGTCCTCGGCGGCAGTGACCTGTCCGGTGGCTGGGTCGAGTGCGGTGCGGGGGCCGGTCTCTCCCATGTACTGCTCGGGTGGGGCGGCGAACACGAGTCCGGGGCCCTGGTACGGGCCGGGAACGTCGACCGGTCCCCACACGGGGTCCCCGGTGGCCAGGTCATAGGCGGACGCGGTGAGCTCGCCGAAGGCGTCCTCGGTGCTGGTCGTGTCGGTCAGTACGGCCAGTGCCCTGCCCTCGGCGTCCTCGGTGAGGGTGAAGCCGCTGCAACTCAACGGTCGCTCGGCTGCCCACAACACGGTGCCGTCGGAGTCGACGGCGATGTACTCCAGTGCCTCACTGCGCTCGACGGCGGCGAGGAAGATGCCATCCGCTTCCTGCGGGCGCATCGCCCAGCCCGGGTCGACGAGCAAGGATTCGGCGAACGCGACCGGCACCTGTATTCCGGAGACATCGGCCTGCGGCAGCGCGTCATCGAACGGATGCGGTTCCCGATCGAGACCGCCAGGACCGGGGCTGCAGCCGGTCAGCAAGGCGGCGACGAGCAGAGCGCCGATGAGCCGGCAACGGCTCGTCACGTCACATCCTCGACGCGATCGTCCTGACCGGCCGCAGCAGCCCGTGCCCGCGATCGACTACGGGAGAGATGCCAGATCGTGAGCGCGATCGCCGCGATCGTCAGGACAGCGAGGATGTCGATGATGGGGTTAGCCAGCACGGCGCTGCGTCCCTGCAGCCAGGCCTGCGCCTCGGTCGGGAGCAGCTCCGGGGCCCCGACAAGCCCGTTCGTGGTCCAGAACAGCACGCCGACGCCGACGATGAGCGCCCCAGTGAGCACCGATGTGGTGTGCAGCTGCCGGCCGAAGACGCGGAAGGGCCGTCCCCGCAGGAAACGCCGCCCGCCTGCGCCGAGACGCTGCCACCCGGCAGCGATCAACAGCAACGGCACAACCATCCCCGCGCCGTAGACGGCCAGCAGTGCCCCGGCGGAGACCACATCGCCTCGGGCAGCAGCGAGGGTGAGCACTGCGCCCAGGATCGGACCCGCACAGAACCCCGCGACACCGCTAGCGGCGCCGAGCAACAGCGTCTTGATGGTGCCGCTCGCCCCGCTGGCACGGCTCTGCAGATCGCCAGCGCCAGGCAGCAGCCGGGCCGGATCGAACCCGAACCCGAGCATCTGCACGATGCCGAGAACGATCAGCAGTACCGACGCGGCCAACACGATCTCTTGCCGGTGGGTCACGAACAGCGAACCGACTGCGCCGGCCCCGGCTCCCAACGGAACCAGCACCAGCAACAACCCCACGTAGAAGATGGCGCCGTGCACGAACAAGCGCGGGCCGCTGCCGATCGTGGAGGCGAAGAACGCCGGCATCAACAACGCCGCGCACGGGCTCAACAACGCGAGCACGCCGCCGAGGAACGCACTGACCAGTCCGATATCCACCCGGTCACTCCGCCGCCGCGAGCGCCTGCTCAAAGGCATCGACGAAGACCTGCGAGGGCTGCGCGCCCACCATCGGCTGCCCGCCCATCACGAACGCCGGGGTGGAGTGAGCTCCCAGGTCCAGGCCGAGCTTCGCGTTCTCGGTGATCTGCGCTTGGGTCGGTTCTGCGTCCATGTCGGCAGTGAACTGTTCGGTGTCCAGGCCGAGCTCACCGGCCAGCGCAACCAGAGCCTCGCCATCCAACTCGGCCTCGGAACGCTTCTCGCCGTTCTCGAACAGCGCATCGTGGTACTCCCAGAATGAGCCCTGCAAGGCGGCGGCATAGGAGGCGCGTGCGGCCCGTTCCGATGGCGCGCCGTATATATTCACGTCCCGCCACTCGATCCGCAGGTCCCCGGCCTCGACGCGCTCCATCATCAACGGCAGCGTCTCGTCGCTCCACTGGGCGCAGTACGGACACTGATAGTCGGAGAACACGACCAGCGTCACCGGCGCCTCCACCGGACCCGCTGCCAACAGGTCGTCGGGATCACGACGTTCGGCCGAGGTCAGATCCGGCTGCTCTGAGACCTCCACCTCCGCGGCGGGCCCGTCGTCAGGGGAAGACTCGCCCGCCGCCTCCTGCTCCTGCTGCCCTCGGACCAGGACAACCACCAACGCGATGAGCAAGGCCGCCAGCGTGAGGATCGCCACCGGCATCACCCAGGTTCGTTTCGACGTCTGCCCGGTCTGCGCACCCACGGATCGTCCTTCCTGCCGCTCCGACACCAACGCGATTACTATCGCACATAGTCGACTATGCAAGATAGTCGAGACAGGGCATGATGGCGGCATGAAATCGTTCCGGCGTGTGGTGTCCTCGTGGCCCCAGACCGTCGGGCTGGCGGTGCGCGGACTGCGGGACTGGACGGGTCGGCACGTGCTCGTCGCGGCCACCGGTGCCCTGGCCTTCGGGCTGCTGCTGGGGGTGGTGACGGTGCTGATCCCGAACCCGGTCTTCGGCCGCGACATCCCTCCGGTGTGGTGGAACTACCCGGTATGGGTCCTCACGTCTGTGTTTGCCGGGATGCTCGTGGCCACCTACGTCCGCGGATCCAACACCGATACGGACGGCAGTGATCCAGCTGAGGCTCGAGGTGATGCCGAGGAGCGGCGGGCGAGTCGGTTCGGCATCGCCGGAGGCTTGCTGGCATGGTTCGCGGTCGGCTGCCCGGTGTGCAACAAGATCGCCCTGCTGGCTTTGGGCTATTCGGGTGCGATCACCTGGTTCGCGCCGGTGCAGCCCTTCCTCGCCATCGGAGCGCTTATCCTGACCAGCGTGGCGCTCGTGTGGCGGCTGCGCGGGCAGGTCTCCTGCCCGGTCCCAGCCGGAGAGAAGGAGGTCGTTCGATGAGCGCGCACCACGCACCGCCCGGGGAGCCGCCCCGGCTGGGAGCGCTGGAGGCGCAGGTGATGGACGTGCTCTGGGATCACGGGCCGGCCACCATCCGGGACATCATCGACCGCCTGCCCAGCAATCCCGCCTACACCACGATCGCCACCGTGCTGGCCAACCTCGACCGCAAGGGCCTCGTCACCTCCTGCAAGCAGAACCACTCCACCCGGTACGCGGCTCGCATCGTGCGTGAGGAGCACGTGGCCTCAGTGATGAACCACGCGCTGGGCACCAGCCGGGATCGCGCAGCCTCGATCCTGCACTTCATGCAGAGCATGCCCGATAGCGACCTCCACCTGCTGCGCGAGTACCTGCGACAACGCGACGAGGGAAACCGGTCATGACAGCAGGGTTACTGGCCACGCTGCTGATCCTCGGGCTCGCGCTCTGTGCCGTGGCCGGACCGTGGATGCTGCGGCATGCCGCACCTGCACTGATGCGGATGCCGCGGTTGGCGATCGGCCTGCTCACCGGCAGCATCCTCTCCTGGGTGCTCGCCCTGCTCGCGCTCGGTCCGATGCTGGCCTGGATCGTCTCCGGGCCCGCCATCCTGCCCAGCGGCGCGGCGGAGGTCTGCCAGCGATGCCTGGACGCCGCGAACCCCTTCACCGCCCCCCTGATCGACACCGCCGTGCCGGTCGTGGCGCTGCTCGCGCTCCCAACCGTCGGCGCGGTGCTCCACAGCGTCTCGATCATCGTTCAGACGATGCGACGACGACGCGACACGCTACGAACCGCACGACGGCTGCAGGCACGCGGCGAAACCCGGCAGCTGTATGGCTACTCCATGCTCGTCACCGACGACCCGCACCCGTTCGCGCTCACCCTGCCCCAACGGTACGGCGGCATCATGATCTCCACCGGCGCGCTCGACCAGCTCGCCCCGGACGAGACCGCCGCGGTCCTCGCTCACGAACACGCCCATCTGCGCCAGCACCACCACCTCATCACCGCGACCGCGACCGGCCTGACCCACAGGCTGCGCTGGGTGCCCTTGCTCGCCGCCGCCGAAGACGCGCTCGGGCACTACCTCGAGATCGCCGCCGACAACAGCGCGCGCCGCCAGGTCGGAACCCCCGCACTGGCCAGCGCGTTGCTCACCCTCGGCCAGAACCAGCGCCCCGCCTACCACGACTCGGCAGTAGACGGTGCGTTACACGCCCTCGGCCCAGACCGAGTCCGCCACCTCGTCCAACCTCGCACGGGCATGTCCGGCATGATCTCCGCCGCCGCCAGCACCTGCTTCCTGACGACCCTCGCAACCCTCAGCGCCGCCGTGCACGTGCCCTACGCCCTCGCCGCACTCACCGGGTGCCTCTGAAACCGACCGGTGTCAGAGGCACCCCGCGGTTGTAGATGCTCAGTGCGGTCGATACAACCTGGTGCGAACTCACCGCGGCCGCCGAGGTCACGGCGTCCTCGATCGCCTGACCTGCGCCCTGGCCGAGGTCCGGCATCATCGCATGCGCAGCGTCCCCGAACAATGCGATCCTGCTGCGTCAGCGGTGACCAAAACGCTCTCGGTTCGAGTTGATGAGGGGTCCTTTGTGTACAGGCATTAGACAAGTTCCACCTGGCACGGGAGGCCGGGGACCTTACTCAGTCGGGTGTCAACGGTTAGCAGCGGAATGTCGAGATGGTCGGCGAGGACGACGTAGAGCGCGCCGTAGAACGTGCGGTTGTGCCGCAGGGTCCACGCTCGTGCTGCTAGCTCGCCGACTGCCGGGTAGCGATGCTCGATGAGCAC
>Ga0079225_10001238_pt1 | contig 14223 bp, 26 predicted proteins | sample Poulit2012_FD_76344 | JGI IMG/M metagenome (GOLD analysis project Ga0079225, IMG submission 76344) | Agricultural soil microbial communities from Georgia to study Nitrogen management - Poultry litter 2012 | ecosystem: Environmental > Terrestrial > Soil > Agricultural land | place: USA: Georgia...
AGCAGCTTCTCCTTAACGTCCTGCTCCGCTTCCGTGTAAATCAAATCAATCCGCACACGCTCCGGCTGCAAAAACCGGTGAATCCGGTGAACAGCCTGGATGAAATCCGCGAACTTGAACCCAATGCCGAGGAAGATAGCTTGGCTGCAATGATGCTGAAAGTTAACACCCGCGCCGAGCATCATCGGTTTGCTCGCCAGTTCCGGCACGCGCCCTTCACTAAACGCAATAACCCGCTCTTCTCTATCCTCAAGCTTCTGGCTACCGTAAACGCTCGTCAAGCCAGGAATGGCACGCTCAAGTGCGCGTCGTTCATCCTCAAGGTCATGCCACAGAATACGGTGACGCCCCGGCTCTTCCGCGCGAATCTCCATGAGCTTCTGAACACGCGCGTCCAAGCTCTCCCGCTTCTCACGTGCCGCCGCTTGCAAACCAATTGCGGTGCTGCGAAATAAGCGGGTTTGCCCGTCACGGTCAACTCCCGCTTCACTATGGTCGGTCGGGATTTCATGCCACCTAATGTCCAGTTCCGGGAGGGCGTATTCTTCGTCACTAAAACCAAGGTCGGACGGCTTCTGAACAAACAACGCCCACGATGCTACCCACAGCCAGAACTCTTCCTCTTTATGGGGGAGTAGCGTCAACTGGTCGGCTTTCTCGCTATTCCGCTTGAAAAACCGCGTTTTGGCTTCCCCAACATCCATGATGCCAAGGAACGCGGCGTAAGCCAGCAGCTCAATATGGTCATTAGGTGACGGCGTGGCGGTAGCGACGAAACGGTATTTCACGCCGTCCGTGCGAACACCAGCTTTACGGTCGTCACCCGCGAACGTGGCCATGAAGTTCCGGAATGTCTTGGTGCCACCAAACCCCCGAAGCACAGCAGCTTCATCCAGGCTGGCAGCGGTGAATATGGTGGGGTCTAACTTTCCTTCGCGCACGCTTTCGTAGTTCGTGATGTAGATCACGCCGTCATCCGTTGCTTCCTCGGTGCGCCTGATGAACTTCGGGGTGATGCCGATGAGTTTCGCGTCTCGCATGAACTCTTGGCGCACGCCGAGGGGGATGACGATTAAGCCCTTGCCGCCGCTGCGTTCAATACAGGCGCGTACAACTTCAAGTTGGATGAGGCTTTTACCGAGGCCGAACGCTGCGAAGCACGCGCGCCTCCCGCCGTCCACCATCCATTGCGCCATTACCCGCTGGTGCGGTTTAAGGATGGGGTGGAAATCAGCTGCTTTAACGTCACTGAACCCGGAGCGTTCAGCTGTTGGGACTTTTGCTTTCAGGAACTCCGTGTAATCCATTTGTCTCCTCTTTTAACTTGTAACCGCACCTGGGGCAGTGCGTGCCCTCAGCTGCCACGGCCTTACGCCGCGCGCGCTCATCAGCCGTCAACCTCCCCTGCGAATCATGCGACTCATAATGCTCCCGCTGGTACTCCGCCTGCCGCCGCGTCGCCTCATACTCAGTGACACTCACCGCCGCCACCACCGGATTACTCAACCCAGTGCCAGGGTCAACAAAACCCGTGCTCACAGCGTCCGCGTAGACTTCGCCCACGCGCGTAATCATGCCCGCCGTCACCGGCTTCCCTGTGCTAGCACTGTACGCGTGGACGGTCCGTAGGATTGCGGCTTGCAAGTCCACGTCGAACACGGCCAGCGCCCGGGCTTGGCCTTCATTCGCCAACGACTCATCCACCATTGTAGACAACCTGTTCGCGGTGTTCGCAGCAAGAATAAACTGGCTCGCACGGCTACGTTTGAAACCCCAGCGCTCCACGCAGTACACCTCAAAGCTTGGGTACACGCCTTCGTACAGGCGTTCGTCCCTGATTGTTGCGAGCGCCTCACCCACAGCTTGGAACGTAGCGAGGCCAGTTTCAATCACCCGCTCAAGGTTAGTGAGACGCACCAGTTCACTCATCGGGCAGTGTCTTCACTTCAACCGCGGTACTCTTGATTCGCGCCCAATCGCCGTAGACGGTAGCCACGCCATTAATCAGCCCGATGGTATCCGTGGCGGGGCTGTAGGTATCCACCTCCACAACCTCACCATCGACTTCCCAGCGGCTGCCAATTTCTGGCGCGGTTCTGCTCCGCTCTAACACCGCGGCTTCCCGCTCGGCCTCAATCTCCTGCGGGGTTTTGTGTGGCACCTCCGGCTTAGCGTCACCTCGTGCAGCAGCCGTGAATAACCGCACAAAATCCTTACGCAACTGCTGCCGCTCGTAGGGAGTCGCGTTCTGAATGTCGTAAGGCTTCACAATCCGCAGCGCCTCACGCATCGGGTGGCTCAAGCCATCCCAGTCCAAACGGTTTTCCGAACCTAGTACCTGTAGTAACTCATGCCATGAGCGTTCCGCAAGGTCTTCCTCACTGCCACCACGCGCAAGGTCAATCAACCGCTGCGGCGCAGGAAAAAACGTGTCACGCCGGAAGCACTCCCGGCATGCACGCTGGAACTCATCCACCGTCAACTCAGCGCGAATCACGTCGAAATACGCAGCGAGCGTCGGCCCACTATGCTCACGATTAAACCTATCCTCCAGAATGGCGATCGCTTCAGTGAATTGTTTTTTCGTAATCACTCATCATCTCCTAGCGCAGCTGCTATTCGTTGTGCGCGTGTGAGTAGCTTCACATCTGCCCCAGTAAGGTTGCCGCTGTGCGCCCACTGTTCCGCGTAGCGTTCCACCTTGTTGGGCACGAGGTTATCGAAGCCGTAGCGGCGTTTCAGCCAGAAGTCGTTCCGCGCTACAGCCTGCACCGCAGCGCGGAACACCTCTAGGGCCTCGCCACCATGCTCCTGCTGCAAGCGGGTGACAGCCGCAACACGACGAGGCGTGAGCGGCAATCGGACTTTAGGTAGGTTGCCGCTGTACTCGTTCCACACTTCCCCGAACACCGCAGCTGGAACGCTCGGCGACGTAGTCGCCAACTCAGGTTCTCTCACAGGCTCAAGTTTTGGGGAGTTGACGTGTTTAATCTTCTTACTGTTGTTCTTCTTACTATTGTTCTTCTTAGTTGCGGGTTTGCCGTCCGCGGGTTTCCCGTCGACGGGTTTCCCGTCTGTGGATGGTGAGTCACGCACCCAGTACAAGACACCAGTCACTCGCCCTTTTTCGTCACGGGTTTGTTCCCTCATTAAGTAGCCAGCGGCTTCTAACTCGCGCACGCCACTGCGGAGGCTGTCCCTTCCGTCCGTCATTAGGGTTTCTAGGTGGCTGAGGTGATACGTCCAGCTCTCGTCGTAGCTGAGCATCAGGAGCAGCAAGCCGCGTGCCTTGAGGCTGATTCGGGGGTCGCGTGCAGCTGCGTTGCGAATCATTGTGTAGTCCCGCTCCGGTCGGTTCCTGAATTGTGTTGTGCGTTTGCCCACATTGCTTCCTTCCCAGAAGCGATGCTGTGGTAAGATTCTCTTGCGAGCCGCCTAGCATCGCTTCCTAACCGCCGGACTCCACATCCGGCGGTTTCCTTATTCTACCTCTTGCTCGTTCAGTAGTTCGCGGACGTGTTCCTTCTCTCACGCTCCACAGGGCCTCAAACTACACAGTGGGTAGCAGCAAAACCGGCTTTCGCCTGCTGATCTGCCGTATCAGCCGTAACCCTGAATAACTCGTGAACCTCATCAACCACATCAAAGAAACGCCACTGTTGGGTTAGATCACCGCTTTGCACTTCCGCGGACAACTCCCGCAACTCGGCCAGCAGCTGCTCTAATTCACCCATCAGCAGCGTCCGCGCGGCTTTGCAGCGTTGGGGTCGTTCCCGTGAGGACGAACTCCCGTTGCTCGCTTGTGAGGCCCGGAAACGCGTCCTGAACGAACGGCGCATCAGACTGTGCCAGCCAGGCATCAACCTGCTCCTGAGTCACCGGCAGGCGCATGGCCTCCGTTTTGTTCGTGAGCCAGCAGAATCGCTTTACCTCGTACATCTTTTCTCCGTCCTTTCGTTACAGTTGTAACGCCGCGCACCCGATTGTTGAGTGCGCGGCGCTCGGGCTTTATTCGGCGATTACGAAGCCTGCGACGCTGCCGTTACCGAAGTCAGCAATGATGAGGGTGAGGGTGATTCCGTCCAGTTCGTACATTCTGGCGTGGCCTTGGTCTACGGTTATCCACGCGCTGATCGCCTTAATGTCTCGGTACTTGAGAAGGGCGCTGTCTATCATGGTGCGGTGCAGGCCGTTGCTGATGTATTCCAGTTCGTAGCACGCGCCGTCGAGTGATGCGAAGGCTTCGGCGAGTTGCCCGTGGCACGTGGCGGCGTTCAGGTCACGGGCGAGTATCATTGTTGCGCCTTGTGCGGCTTCTTTCGGGGTGAGGTCTTGAGCGAGGGCGAACGAGGTGAGGATGAGGGTGAGGGTGATGATGATTCTACGCATGGTGTTTTCTCCCTTTTAGAATAGTGGCTGCTCGTTCTCATCGGGCTTGATGAGCGTGCCTAGCCAGGTGGTGATGACGTTTCGTACGGCCACGGGATGGATCGCGCGCCGTGCGTTGAGGTGCTCGTTGACGCGGCGCGTGGCCGCGGTGAGGGCGGCGCCTCGCGTGAGCCATGGGTTGCTGCGGCACCCGCCGCCGGGTGTGAGGTTTGTGTTGCCCGTGGCTGGCGTGGTGAGCGCAGCGGTGTGCGCCCAGGCGCGGCCCTCCGGGTCACGCTCGATGGTGATTCGGAGGGAGTACCCACGCGGAAGGCGTGGGCACTCCAACACTTCGAAGCGAGGCATCAGACGGCCTTCTGATGCTCACGGTAGGGGCAGCTCACGTCTCGCGGCCTTCCGCCCGCGCAATCGCAGTGCGGGCTATGTCGGTGAGCCGTCCTATGGGCTCCATGCACCCGGAGTGCATGGTCCACGTACTGGCCTGCTCAATCTCCCTGAGCGCTTCGAGGAGGTCCGGCGCAGCGGCAACCAGTGCTGCGTCTGGTTCCTTAGCGTCAATTGACGCTGCAAGCTCTCGGTGGTCAAGCAGGAAGGTGGCAGCTGTCAGCACGCGCTTGCCGTCAGCGGCCACGAGGTTGCCATCCTCATCCCACCGCCACGGTCCTGGCGTGTGCCGTGAGCCGCTCACGCCGGTACCTGCTCTTCATCTAGACGCATGATTGTCTCCTTAGTGGGCGGTGCGCCAGTGGTTAACCACGGCACCGCAAGGCTTAGTCTCAACAAGCACAGTATCAGCCAGGGAAACACCGTGCTTTCTCTTCACTCGGAACGCTTGGTCAGCACTCACCAAAACATCTTGCGCCTCCTTAAGTTCAAAGCGGCTGCCATTCTCAACAATTGCTTCCTCCAGTATTTGGATTCGCGCGGTGATCCACGCTAGTTCGTTGGTCATCTTGGGGTTCCTACTCGCCTGTTCACACTGTCCCGCTGCCACCGTTTGAGTTCGGTGACGAACTTCTCGGCTGCGTCGAAAGCGTAAATAGCGGCCTCCCTTGGGTTTTCGTTGGTGGCGCGTCGCACGAATACTTCACGTGCGACGCTAACCACTAGTTCTTGGGTTTTACTGCCCACCGGTGAACTCCCGGAAGTCGTTAAGGAGCTGCGCGAGTTTGCCAGCATCAACCGTGAATCGTTCCGCACCCTCGGTAGCTATCGCGTCGAGGAATACGCTGGCTTCTGTTTTAGTGAGGTCTTTCACGCTTTCCACTCCCCTGCCAATGACGAAACTCACCAAGTCCCGGCCTGCGTCCCTGTCCAACTCAGTTTCACGCAAGGCAATCGCAATCACTCTGACCTGCTGTGGTGTGATTGCATCCTCAGCGGGCACGGGGTACTCGACCACGTCCTCTTCTGGCTCCGGCGTGGGGGTTTCGCGGATGACACTGGTCGTGTCAATCACGTCCCCGTCCTCATTCACGTCCGCGCCGAGTTCCTCCGGCAGGTAAGCGGCGCTACCACCAAGCACATCCGGCGTGTGCCACCTAGCGCCCTGCGACAGCGCCCTAGCGAATAGCATCGCCTGCGGGTACGACCTCCACGGGCCGCGCCCCGCCACACCCGCGCGCTTCGCGTCCTCCAGAGTGAAGCTGCTCTCCCCTATCTCCTCCCCGCCTTCGTAAAACACGATCCGGCACGCGGTGTCCGTGTGTTCCCGGATCCGGTAGTCGTACCGGCCACTGCGCTTGATTGCTTGCGCCAGCAGGTTCGCGCTCACGCTCAACTTCCCGTCAATCAAGTAAATCCCAGTCATTGATGCGAACGCGCCGAAGCCCATTTCCATGCCAGCGAGGACTTTAACTCCTGCTTGCGCCGCGTCCTTAGCGTCTTTGAAGTACCCGCTTTTAGCGAGCATGGCACTTACCCTGCTCAGGTCGTCAATGCTCCGAATCGTGAGTGTGCCACTCACGCCGGGCGCTTGTAGTTCGTTGCTCACTTTTGTCTCCTATTCCGCGCTGAGGTGCAGCCGCACCTCGTGTAACTTGCGTTTTACAATTGTGGATAAGGGCTTTGCCCGTCCTGATTGTACCGCATCCAGGAGGCGCGCCTCGGCGTTTAAGTCCCCCGCTCGGTTTCTGCCACGGCGTGCTTCGTACTCCGCAACGCGGCTAACTACTCGACTGCCCATCCACGCCTTCCGCGAGTATTTCGCCCATGCCTTCGCACGTGGGGCAGGTGTATTCTTCCTCGTCGGGTTCCCAGATTCCGTCCGGACTTTCGTACCCGCGTTCACTGAGGACGTGAACTACTATGCCACTGGCTTTGCACTCGGGGCAGTCAATCACGGTAATCCTCCTTGAATACTCCCGCTCGCTCCAGCAGCCTCACGATGAGACCCATCAGGCCGAACACCGCGAGGCCGCCCATGGCCAGGGTGAAGAACGCAGCCGTGATGCTCATGGCAGCACCCGTCCCGTCCCATGGCAGCGTTCGCAGGCTTCTGTTTCCGTTGCCGTAGCGGGGTCACCAACGTAGAACACGCCGTCACCCTCACAAGCGGGGCAGCGGATTACGCGCTCCGCGGCGCGCGTCACAATCTTGTCGATGAGCGCCCCGGTGCTGAGGCGCTGCCGGGCGGCCTCAATCCGGAGCCACGCGTGTGTCTCCGGGCGCACCAACGTGTGCAGGCGCTCCTTACTTTTGCTTTGCATATTCGTTCACTTCCTCCAGCAGTCGCACGAACCGGATGAGGGCGTGCTGCTGCTCCCCCTCCGTCCAGTCGTTTGGCTCCGCGTTAACACGCACGCCGTGCGAGTCGAGCGTGGCCATTATCTTGTCCAGCACCGTGTCCACGCACACGCGATCCTCACCCAGGCTGCCCCCACAGTGCCGGCACGTGTCGGTGCTCGGGTAGGGTGGTTCGTGCCACCCTCCGAGCATCTTCACGCGCTGTCCCAGTCGTGCGTTGATGCACTCCAGGTTCTCGCAATAGAGGAGGGCCATCAGTAGGGGACGGCGGCTTCGTGGATTTCGCCGTTGTCTTTTTCGAGGATGACGCGGCTGCTGTCTGAGCGCCAGACGAGGATTTGTCCGCCGTCTGGGAGGCTGTTCAATGCACGCGCGATTGCGCGGTGCCCATAGTCTTGGGGTGCGCCCCAAACCTCACGGCGGTTATTGCGCACTGCGAACGTGACGGGGTGAACTCCGGTTGTCATTGTTGTCTCCCTTTGGCCAGCTCGTCAGCAGCGGGTGGCCAGTCTCCGCTGGACGCGCCTCGTGGGCGCGTTTCGCTTTTTGGTTAGTCCGGCTCCCAGGCAGCGTCATTGTCTGCTCTCTTGGGGTGTTTCGTCCGCACCAGTTGCGGGTGGAAACTCCGGTTATTTGGTTTTCAAGGTTCCCGCTCTTCCTGAGCTGATTTAAGTATAGGCCAGGTGCACAGGGTGTGTCAAGTGCGCACGCGGCACATGTGGGGAATGTCACAAAAATGGGCCACCCCAACGGGCAGCCCAAACAAAAAGCGTGCTGCCGAAGCTACTGTGCGCGCGTGAACTCGTGACGAATCGTGTTCCCTTCCAGCCAGAACCGCAACCACCACGCGCCAAGCGGTGTGGGTGCGAAGCCCCGCTCCGCCGCGAACCCCGACCGCAAGCTGCTGCGCTTGTACGAGGGTATTTGCACGTGCGTTTGCTCATCGAAGTACACGCGGCCCCGCTCAGTCACCCGCTCCCGCGTAATCGGAACCAACCAAGCTTCATGCAGGTGGCCGCTAACGACCGTGTGCGCGTCCGGCAGGTACACCGCCCTGCGGTTAGTTTGGATCACACCGCGCGTGACGGGGGAGGACCCGCCGCTGCCGTGCGTGTACCGGATGACGTGCCGCCCGATACCGGCCTTGCCAGTGTGGTTGAATCTCAGGCTTACCCACCCGGCGTAATCACCAGCGTGAATGTTCGCGCCTGCTTCGGCGTTCAGGAGGCGCACGAGATGCCGCGTGAGGTCAACCTCACCGTGCTTCAACACTGCTGATTCATGATTCCCGGTGCCTATCATGGCGAACAAATCCGCGTAGGGCGTGAGCCACTCCACAGCCTCATCCAGCACCGCCGTGTAGTACGCGTCCTGCTGGTGCTGCGGTAGGATGCCGCCGCGTGTGCGCCTGCGGTCATTCCTGCCGCCCATCACGTCGAACAAATCCCCGAAGTCGAGGACGAACGCGCCGCGCTCACGCGCTTGCTCAAGGTGCTTGCGCTGCAGGACGCGGTCACTGTCCGGGCTGTCTAGGTGCCGGTCGCTGCTCAGTAGTATCCATTGTTCCCACCCGGCGCGAATATCGTTGAACGTGATTTGCAGCACGCCGTCTGGCGTGACGTTGGTGTTCAATTCGTGCCACCGAACACGGCGCGGAGGAACCAGATGAGGCCGCCCGTGCCGAGGAACCCAAGCAGCCAATTGAGTGTTGCGAGTTGCCCACTCACGCGCTGTATCAGCCGCTCGTGGTCAGCCACCTTTTTGACGATGCCTGCGTCGCCGGTGCCTTTGTTGTAGAAAAGGTGGCCTTCGAGGATTGCGGTGCGTTGCCTGAGTCCTAGCGTGCCGTTCCCCCGCACGTCATGCTTCAGGCTTTCAACCTCACGGGTGAGGTGCGTTAGGAGGGCGTTGTCTTCTGAGGGTGCTGCCAACTTCACAACTCCAAAATAGGTGGTGCGCTGCGGGAGGTAAGCGCAGCGCACCTTGTAATAGGGTTCCGGACTTACGCCCCGTATGCGGGAGCCGCCGGTGTGTTTCTTAGTGGAGTATTTCGTGCCGAGGCACGCGCTCACCAGCCACGAGGTAGGAGGCTGTCACGGCGACGTTGCGGCCCGTCACGCGCACACTAACGGGCGTGGTTACGGTGGCCCACGTGCAGATTGTGGCGCGCTCATCCAAGGGTTCGCACGCCTCACCAACTACGGTGAGGTTGTCGCCGCTAATGGCGAGGACGGTACTGCCGAGCGGCACAACCGGCGTCACGGTCACGGTGCTGCCAGTGGCGGTGAGGACACCGAGTGCGCCCGTCGCGTGGTTCAAGCCACCCGCAACGAAGCCCCGGGTTGGGGCGCACCCCACGAGCAACAGGGCGAGCACGAGCGCAAGGAACGCGCGTTTCATTCTGGGAAGTCCCGCACGGGCAGCAACCCGGCGCTGCTGAGGGCACGGTGAATCCTGAGCGTGATATCCGCTTGGAGTTCGGGTGTGAGTTGCGCGTCAACGAACCTGCTGAGAATTGGTGCTATCACGTCGAGTGCGGCGGTGAGTTTCGAGCGGGGCACAAGGCCGGTGACGTAGTCTACGGCCCATTGCCCGGCGGTGCTTGCGAACGCCACGGGGCGTTGTTTTGGGGTGACGTGGTCGGCTATTGCGTTGATTGCGTTCAGGCCAATCACGCCACTCAACCCCGCGAGCGCGCCGTAGGCTGTGCCGCTGAGGATGCCGTTGGTGAATCCAGTGACGGTGACTTGGCCTGCTATCGCGTAGGCGGTGCCGAGTGCGGCTCCGGTGCTGATTGCGAAGGCGGGGACGATGACTGGCCCGTCGAGCCAGGCGAAGGCCTTCTGAGCGGCTTCTGTGACCCCCACAGTGATTGCGATTGCGGCGAGTGGGTTAGTGCCAAACGCTAAAAACAAGGCAGCTGTGAACTCGGGTAAATCCATGCTCAGGACTTCCTTTCAATGCGAACAAAGTACTTTGGTGGTGCGCTGCGGGTGATTACGCTCGCGCCCTCCGGGATGGGCAACGTCAACGCTTCTTGGTTGCGGTCGTCGAACACGGCCAGGTGCGGGCCGTCCGGTTTCAGCGTTCCGGCGAGTCGCACAATCTCCGCGAAACGCCGCGTCCAGCCGCGCCCGTAAACGTCGAACTGGCCAAGGCTGGCGTAATGCTGGAACCTGCGACCAATGAAATCAAGCAGTCCGGCGCTTTCGTTTAGGAGTTTCAGGGCTGTGCCCACTCCACTATTTATAGCGGCATCAAACACCACAGCCGCCAGCGCGGGAGGCAACTCATCACCGCCCACCTTGTCCCAATAATCCCGCTTGTAAATTGCCTTCGCGTCGTCAACGGTGAGCGCTCTAATATCCACTTGCGGGTAGCTGGCGGCGCTGATGCCGTACTTAGTGCCCCGCAGTTCCCCCACCCCATGCTTCCCGCCCGTCCAGTTGCCATTATCGTTCGGATCTAAGCTCAGACCCCCTTCAAGGTTGATGACGGTGGGGATTATTTTGTGGAACATTGGTGTGCCTCCAAATGAAAAGCCCGCCAGGGGGCGGGCGAAGAATGGGAATTACTTATCTGCGACTGGGTAGTTCAGTTGGGTTCTATCCAGGCGTACCCGTTCACGTCGCTATAAGTGATGGTGGGGCCATCCGCCTCAACAAACTCCGGAATGTACGAGCTGATCGTCAGGTCTGGGATGTTGGTGAACAATCCCGCTGCTGTCGGCTGCCCTGTCGGGATTTGCAGAGGCGCTGGTGTGACCGGCTCGGGGAGCGCCATCACGACCTGCCCCACGTGACGCCAATGATTCGTTCAATAGTGAGAATGTGCTCACTGTCTTTCTCCTGGCGGTCCTCCTCGTCAACCAGGAAGAAGAAGCCGGGCTGACTATTGGAGTTATTTGTGACTCCAGCCCCGTGCAGCCCAATTGTCGAAATCACCCCATTGCTTTGGGACACGCCGAACGTGCAGTCAACACTTCGCTGCCAGCTTCCAGACGTGAAGGCGCTCACCTGAGAACTGCTGTCACGAATAGATGAAACAGTCCCGAGGTGTTGTGTGCTTGCATAGTCAGTGCTGGCCGCGACTGAAGATGCAAGGCCAACCACGCCGATTCCGGCAGCCGCCTCACGGAATGCCCGATAATCCGTGTTCCCGTTGTTCAGGGGCCCCGCCCCGCCACCCCTGAACATGAATGTGCCGTTGAGTAAGCCCCAACCCGCAACGGCGAAGCTCCCGGCTGTTGGAGTGACGGGCGAAAGCGTGAAGCGCAGCGTGTACTTTGCGCGGAGAATGAAGTCATCAGTTTTGGTAAGGGTAATGGGGTTACCACCTGGGTCCCGAATCAGCTCCCTCATCCAGAGGTTGCCCGGCCCGGCACCCCATGCGAAACCAATCTCAGTCAAGTTGCCGTTTGCCTGATCAAAACCAAACTGGAAGCTACGCTCCAGCTCGTACACACCAGCCGCGACGCGCCGATGCTCATCTACCGCACCCGGCACTAGGGTGGCGGTTCTGGCGAGCTCGCTAACTAATGCGGTGTCGGATACGTCCGGGTCCGCTGAACCTACTCCAACGGCACAACGAGAAATGTCCTGGGCATTCAACATGTATCCAAGGTACCCGGAGCTCTGCCCAATCCTATCCAGCCCACTATCCAAGAACAGGTTGTGCTGCTGATGCTCCCAAGTCAACCGACCACGCCGGTCAACCAACTCAAGTTGGAACCAACCACCAATACCAGCACCCACCTTGGGTTGCGGCGCACGCCTATCACGAATTTGCAAACCCTGAGCGCCACCCGGAATTAGGACGCCACTATCCAAACGCTCGATTTTACGCGAGTTCATAAGCTCCTCCAGACGGCGGGAACGCCGTAACCTCAAGTTCATCCAAGTGTTCATTCGGCAGGCGAATGGTGACATTCACGATTTCGCCACCAGTGGGTGGCAAACCAGTTGCAGTCACAGCGTCGGCATCTGGCTCCACGTACTCCATCGCAGGGGCGTAAGCGCCGCCGCTCGGAGGCAGGCCAGTTGCGCTCACGGCGTCCGGGCCGAACTCCAGCAACTCAATTGCCTCAGCGTAGGCGCCGCCACTCGGAGGCAAACCAGCTGCGCTGATCGAATCGGCATAATCGCCAGCTCTCATGACGACATTCACGTAGGAACCACTCGCAGGAGGGTAGCCGACGACTCCTAGATTGTCCTCCGCCGGAACCGGGTAGAAGTCAGAGAGCAATTGAAGTGCTTGCGGTTCTCCCGTGGCGTCTGAAAGCAGCAGCTGATAGCGGAATGGCAGTGGAACAACGCGATCCAGGATGACCGGCACCCCGTAATTGTGCAGCGTGTGCGGTGTTGCCCATATCTCAGATTGCACCCGGGCAATCACTTGCGTTCGGTCGGCGCTCAAGTGGAACAGGAGCAGGTCACTCCCGCCGATGCTGCCATGCCAAGCCGCATCCAGAACCAGAATTGGATCCACGCCCGGCACGCTGACGTTCTGGACGTACCCACCCGATACTGAATCGTACCGAGTGACATGCACGTCACTGAGCTGCTCGTAAGCGACTGTAGGCTGCGCTGCTTGGTCGAACGCTAAGCTGAATCTTCTGGAGCCCGCGGGCGCGACCTGCCCAATAATGGGGTGTCCGGGCGTTTCTACGTGCTCCCAAGCATCGTTCTGCTGTCGCCACAAGCTCACGAGCCGGCTGCCAGTCGCTACGGAGAGCGCCCAGGCAGTCGTCACGTAATCCCGTGCGCTACCGCTCCCAGTGTCGCCGACCGCACGCGGACCACGCGCAAGGAAGTACTCCGGGAAGAACGTGTCTGACGGAGTACGCCGAGACAATAGTGGTCGCGCGTTTGCTGGAGGCAAAGGCACAAACTCGGCACGTGACGGCCAGAATTCGAGCCGCACACGGTACCCGCCAATCCCGTCCGGAGTAACCTCCGGGCTTGGGCCGCCTTGGAAACCGCTGTACCAGTACTGCCCGGTGGGGGTGTCCCGCAGTACCGACTGCGCAGCGGCAACGGCAGCTTGGATGTTAACAATCTCAGTTCGGATTGCTCGGGCGTCCTGCCCGTCGTTCCACACGTGCCCCGAGAGGACGAACGGCCCGGGGGTGCGCTGCCCGTCACCAAACCGCTGCAACACCGAGCCGGTGGAGCGCCGCCCGAGCGCACTGGGGTCAACGCTCCCCGGATGCAGGGCTGCCGCGCTGAACGTCCAATTCAATTCAAACTGTGAATCAGCGGTCACGATTATGAAACGGTCCTGCCTCACGGATCCCTCCAATCTGAGGCCGCAGGAATCAAACGCACGTGAACGTGAAGACTCGTTCCGTCCACGCCTTCGGGGGCGATGGTCACGGGCAGCGCCCCGAAGAGGTCCAGCACTGCGACGTCCCCGTGAGAGTCCACTTCGACCAGCCGCGCGGCCGTGCCCACCGCGTTCTGGAGCTCGTTCTGGAGGAGTTGCGCGCGAGCGTAATCCCGGTCAGTAGCGAGGATTCCTGCAAGGTCAAAAGTGGCGGGCTCACGGGCGCCGTCGAAGACTGTGAACCACTGTTCACTGCCGTACGCGCGTACGAACCTCTGGTCAGGCTTCCCGCCCACGTGAAGTTGAACGGGGCTGATGCTGGCTGGCAGGCGGTACCGGGCACCCAGGGGGCCCTCGAGCTCCCACGGCACGTCAGGTTCCTCCTCTCGCTGGGTACGGCAGTGCGACGGTGGTGAGTGTCGTCTCCACCGCTGGCATGGTGCCTTCCTCCCCGACGGTGACGCGCACGGTCGCGCTGGCGACAAGTTGCGCGGCACCAGCGGGGAGGTTCACGACGCGGAGGGGTGGGACGCAGATGCCGGCGTACACGAGCTCGTGAGTCGGGCCGAGTCGTACGGGGTGTTCGGCTTCGGCGGGGCTGATGAGGTTGCCGTGCTCGTCCACCCGGGCGTTCACAATCCGCAGGGGCTGCAGCAGGGCCGGTGCTAGGGTGCTGGCGGTGAGAATGTCTCCGTCAGCGTTTTCGCCCCACCATTCGGTTACGGGTTCGGGCAGGATGAAGTCTCCTGCGGTGACGCGGAGGAA
>Ga0079225_10001239_pt1 | contig 14220 bp, 14 predicted proteins | sample Poulit2012_FD_76344 | JGI IMG/M metagenome (GOLD analysis project Ga0079225, IMG submission 76344) | Agricultural soil microbial communities from Georgia to study Nitrogen management - Poultry litter 2012 | ecosystem: Environmental > Terrestrial > Soil > Agricultural land | place: USA: Georgia...
ATTGTTTGATGAAACAATCTTAAAAGATGTGATGTTCGGGCCGCTCAATATGGGACTGTCCCGGGAAGAAGCACAGGAAAGAGCCGAAAAATATTTATCATTGCTTGGTGTACCGCTTGACCAGATCGGCAGGTCGCCTTTCGATCTGTCCGGCGGGCAGATGCGTAAAATTGCCATTGCAGGCATTCTTGCGATGGAGCCGGAAGTGCTGATCGTGGATGAACCGACAGCGGGGCTTGACCCGAAAAGTCATATTGAAACGATGAGGCTGTTCAAAGAGATTCAGCAGGAATTCAATATCACCATCATACTCGTCACCCATGACATGAATGATGTTTTCGAATATACAGATGAAGTGAAATTGCTCGGTTCTGGAAAACTGATCAAAGAAGGCAGGACACTCGATGTTTTAACCGATGAAGAACTGCTGACCGACCACTATCTTGAGATTCCGGATGTTGTGAGACTGGCTCATGATGTCAGGAAAAAAGGTGTGGAGCTCAGCAGGATGCCGCGTAATACCGATGAGTTCATCAGCCTCTACAAGGATTGGAGGGATGAACGTGCTTAGTAATATGCTGCTTGGACGTTATATCCCGGGTAATAGTTTCATCCATCAGATGGACCCCAGGGCAAAAATAATTTCAGTGCTGCTCTTCATGGTCATCGTATTTTTTGCAAACCACTGGCTGGGTTATCTACTGCTGATTTTATTCATGCTCGCAGTGATTAGGATTGCACAGATCAATATCTTCTTTCTATTCAATGGATTGAAGTTACTGTTTTTCATTCTGATATTCACTTTTCTGCTGCATATATTTTTCACCAGAGGCGGCACGACATTATTCGAGTGGGGTTTTATTCAAATAGACTCTGAAGGGGTCATAACCGGCATATACATTACAATCCGTCTGGTGATGCTGTTAATCATTACAACGATTCTGACCCTCACAACGAGCCCTATAGAGCTTACAGACGCCATTGAAAATCTTGGCGCACCGCTTAAGAAGATAAGAGTGCCGATGCATGAGCTTGCGATGATGATCTCAATCAGTCTGAGGTTCATACCGACACTGATGGATGAAACGGAGAAAATCATAAAGGCGCAGAGTGCCAGAGGTTCGACTTTTATGACCGGCAAGCTGAAATCGAGGGTCAATGCACTCATTCCGATTTTCATCCCTTTGTTCATCTCTGCGTTCAAAAGAGCGGAGGAGATGGCCGTCGCCATGGAAGTGCGCGGCTATAAGGGTGAAGAAGGCAGAACAAGCTACCGTGAACTGAAGTGGGAACTTAAGGATACTTTGGCTATTGTAATCTTTATACTTTTTGGTATGATGTTATTTTTAGTAAGGATGTGACATGGGTAAATGCGGATTTTACTCAAGCTCAGCTATAACGGGAAAGATTTTCACGGATTCCAGTACCAGCATAATTACAGGACTGTCCAGGGCGTCATCGAGAAAGCTCTGAAGAAGATGCATAAGACCACTGTCCGGATTCATCCATCTTCACGGACGGACAGAGGAGTGCATGCACTCGAACAATATTGTCATTTTGATACGGAACTGAATATCGAACCTGAGCAGTGGCAGTACATTTTGAACAGGGTCCTGCCGGATGATATCAACATCGGGGAAGTGAAAGAGATATCCACGGATTTTCATTCCCGTTTTCATTCGAAAGGCAAGACATACAGGTACAGGATATATACAACCGAAGCGGTTAATCCCTTTTACTTCGGACTGAAGACCCACTATCCGGATAAACTGGATAGACAGAAGATGCAGGCAGCGATGGACCCATTCATCGGTACGCATGACTTTACAAGCTTCTCCAGCGCGAAAGCTGAGATTAAAAATAAAGTCCGGAACATTTCTGAATTCAGAATCGAAGAGACTCAGGACGGCTTCGACTTTGTCATCACGGGCAGCGGATTCCTCTATAATATGGTGAGAATCATGGTCGCCTATGTCGTTCAGGTCGGTGCCGGGAAAAGAGAAGCGGCGACCGAAGAGATCATTTCAAAGAAAGACCGGACGATCGTACCCAGAACCGCGCCGGCGGAAGGTCTTTATTTGGAAAAAGTGTATTTTGATCAAACGGTAAAAAGTAATTAAATCAGTAATTGATATTGACAAATACTCAATATAATAGTATTATAATTAACGGTATAATTTTATATCATTCCCATGATAAGCCCCGGAAACTTATTGTGAAGAGTATATAGAAAAAAGCGAGATTTTTTTATTTTAAAGGGAAATATAGTGTGAATCAGGAGGAAAAATAATGCGTCAGACATTTATGGCAAATGAAGCGAACATTGAGCGCAAATGGTATGTTATTGATGCTGAAGGAGAGACACTTGGCCGTCTGTCTTCAGAAGTTGCATCAATCCTGCGCGGTAAATATAAAACAACTTACACACCACATGTTGATACTGGTGACTATGTAATTATTCTTAATGCAGGTAAAATTGAAATGACTGGTAACAAAGAACAGGACAAAATCTATTACAGACATACAGGACATGTCGGTAATATGAAATCAATTTCAGCCGGTGAATTAAAAGCGAAAAATCCTGTGCGTTTATTGGAAACATCCATCAAAGGCATGTTACCTAAAAGCTCACTTGGACGTAAACAGTTAGGCAAACTTTTTGTGTATGCAGATGATAAGCATCCACATGAAGCACAACAACCAGAAAGCTATACGCTTCGCGGATAAGATTAGGAGGGAATTGATTAAATGGCTAAAGTAGAATATTATGGAACAGGTCGTCGTAAGCACGCAGTAGCACGTGTACGTTTAGTACCAGGAGAAGGTAATGTAACGGTAAATGGCCGTGATATGAGAGAATACCTTCCATTTGAAAGTTTGATCTTGGATTTGAACCAGCCGTTCGCAGTTACAGAAACAGAAGGTAACTACGATGTACTGGTAAACGTTAAAGGCGGAGGCTTCACTGGACAGGCACAGGCAATCCGTCACGGAATTGCAAGGGCATTGCTGGAAGCAGATCCGGAGTACCGTGGACCACTTAAAAGAGCCGGTCTCTTAACACGTGACCCACGTATGAAAGAGCGTATGAAGCCAGGCTTCAAGAAAGCTCGTAAATCACCACAGTTCTCAAAACGTTAATATATATTTATATATGGAAAAGCACTTCCCGAAGATGGGGAGTGCTTTTTTTAATACTGTCAATTACAGAGCATTATTCACTGAAGGTGAAACATGCGGATAAGTATTCGGAAAAATAGTATAACTGATATAGAAGTAAAGCTGTTGATGATTTAAAATTAAGTATATCCTTTATGTACATCACTGTATTTTAATTTTTAGAAGTTAATATAGAATATCCTTGTAAAGGAATAGATCCTGGTCAGAGTTATTAGAAGGATAATATAAATGTTGAAGGAAGTTGAAGCTTTTGAAAGTATCACTGCAGACTAAAATACTGATTCTGGTATTATCACTTGTACTTTTTGTCATTGTTATTTTAACAGCTTCTTTTTCTTATTCTGAGGCAAAGGGGATAGAGGAAGAAAGGGGACAGACGGCACTGAAAATTTCCAAGACGATTTCTTTCATGCCTGAACTGACAGAGGTTTTTCAAACAGATGACCCCGCGCAAGTAATCCAGCCGGCCATGGAAAGAATAAGACAACAAATAGGTGCTGAGTTTATCGTTATAGGAGATGAGGATGGTATTCGCTACTCCCACACCAGGCCCGAACGAATCGGTGAGGAAATGGTCGGGGGAGATAATCATCGGGCGCTCGAGGATGGTGAATATTATATTTCAAGGGCAGATGGTTCATTAGGTCCTTCTCTTCGAGGGAAATCACCGATTTTTAACGAGGCCGGCGAAATTATCGGAATCGTCTCAGTCGGATTTCTTGTGGAAGATATTCAAGAGAGGATTTTCCAGGACGTGACCAATGTAGTATACCAATCAGTCATCGTATTTTTGATAGCCATTGTAGGAAGTGTCATGCTGTCCAGGAATATCCGCAAGGAGACTATGGGCCTGGAGCCTTATCAGATTGCCAAATTGTACACGGAAAGGGATGCTATACTGCAATCAGTCAGGGAAGGTATTTTGTCATATGACATAGACGGCGGGATAACGATGATGAACCAGCCCGCCAGAAAACTGTTGAATGTTCAGGGTAGTTTTAGCGGCTCCGAAATTGAAGACTTATTGCCCGGCTCCAATCCTCACCAGGTTTTTAAAACGGGGAAGCCTCAAATGGATCAGGAATTGTTACTGGAAGATAAGACATTGATTGTAAACCAGACACCGATTTTTCATAAAGATGAAGTGAAAGAGGTGGTCGCCTCATTCCGTGATAAAACTGAATTTGAGCAGATGCTCAATACCATCTCAGAAGTCCAGAGCTACTCGGAAGATTTGCGGGCTCAAACCCATGAATTTACGAATAAATTATATGTATTATCGAGTTTACTGCAATTGGGTGAATACGACGAAGCTGTTCATATGATACAGAATGAAACAACGGATTTACAGATTAAAAATCGTATCCTCTTTAATCAGTTTGAGGACACAAAGATACAAGCCGTAATATTGGGGAAAATCGGTAAAGCATCCGAGCAGAAAATTGACTTTGACATCGACTCAAACAGTTCTCTCGAAACACTGCCTGAACATATCAAATTGACGCACCTTATCGTAATCATAGGGAATCTTTTAGATAATGCGTTTGAAGCTGTTGCTGAGAATGATAAACATTCACATGTAACATTTTTTGCGACAGATCTTGGGAATGATATCATTTTCGAAGTACATGATAACGGGATTGGCATCTCCGAAGAAAACAAGGCATTTCTTTTTAACAGAGATTTTACACAAAAGAAATCTCATGAACGGAGAGGTTATGGACTGGCAAATGTTCATGAAACCGTCACCCAGCTTGGAGGACTGGTTGAAGTTCAAAGTGAAATAGGAGAAGGCTCTGTATTTACGGTATACTTGCCTAAAGAACAACAATGGGAGGGAAACGGCGATGGAGACGATAAAGGTCGCAATCGCGGAAGATGATTTTCGTGTAGCCGATGTTCATGAAAAGTTCCTTGAAAAAATCTCCGGTATTGAGGTTGTCGGAAAAGCCTTGAATGCCGAGAAAACTCTTGAGCTTTTAGATACCACAGAGGTCGATCTGCTGCTGCTTGATGTTTATATGCCGGATCAACTGGGGACAGACATCATTCCGACTATCCGACAAAATTATGAAGACGTTGATATTATTATGATTACAGCAGCGACGGATAAAACACTCGTCGAAAGAGCAATGCGGTACGGTGTGCAAAACTATTTAATTAAGCCTATTACAATTGATCGGTTTACAAATACAATAGAGAAATATCTTAAAAACAAGAATTTATTAAAAAACAAAGAAGAAGTAAATCAAGATGTTGTGGACAAGCTGTTTAAGAATTCAGAGGAACATAAAAGAGAAAATGAACAGATGCTGCCAACGGGTATAGATGCCAATACCCTTCATAATATATTAGAGGTTCTTAAGACCAGTCAGGGCGGTTTGTCTGCGGAGCAAATAGGTGAGAAAATGGGGGCGTCCAGAACGACTGCAAGACGATATCTGGAATATTTGATTTCCATAGACAAGTGCCGTTCAGAGGTTGAATATGGAGCAGTGGGGCGCCCAGAGCGTAAATATTTATTAGGATAGTACACTTCAAGTACAGGTGATTTCTTTATTAACATAATGGTTTACAGCCATTATGCTTTTTGTTCATAAAAACCAAAAAAATCATTGAAAGTAGTTTTAAAAAACAATAAATCCATAACATTACATAGACTGAGTTATGTTATACGATGTTAATAAGATTTTTAAATGTTTGATTGATTCATTACAAAACGCATGATAATTTTTTTGGTATAAATGAAAGCGTGTTCATTCATGGAAGAGTTTTATTAACAGGAGGAAAGAATATGAGTCTTAGTCTAATAGGAATTTTAACAATTATAACAATCGTGGCATTACTGATTTGGAACAAAACCTCGCCAGTTATCATAATGATTATCCTGCCGGTCATCGGTGCTTTAATCGCTGGTTTTGGTATTGCGGAAATTGGCGTATTCTTTGAAGATGGTATTGCTCAGGTCATGAATGTTGTGGTCATGTTCATATTTGCCATAATATTCTTTGGAATTATGCAGGACGCAGGGCTGTTTGAACCGATAATCAATAAAATGATAGATTTATCAGGTGGTAATGTAGTAAAAGTTGCTGTCGCAACCGTACTGATTGCAATGGTCGGTCAGCTGGACGGTTCAGGTGCATCGACATTTCTTATTACGATTCCGGCACTCCTGCCGCTGTATAAAAGGTTGAAGATGAATCCTTATTTACTTCTTTTACTGATAGCGGGAAGTGCAGCGATTATGAATATGGTGCCTTGGGGAGGACCGCTTGGACGTGCGGCTTCTGTACTTGGTATGGAACCCAATGAGCTTTGGCAACCGCTGATTCCTGTTCAAATTGTAGGTTTGCTTTTAATGGTTGTCCTTGCTGTTTTCCTTGGATTCAGGGAAAAGCGCAAAATTGAAAAGGAATACGGAGTGGTTGATGCTGCAATGGCTCCGGAATTGTCGTCCGAAGAAAATGATGAAGACGTTGATGAAGCTAAGAGTAGAGAGACCGACGTGCATGGAAATTCACTGGAAAGACCAAAGCTTATTTGGGTCAATCTGATTTTAGCTCTTGCTGTCATCGGTGTTCTGGTATGGGGTATTGTTCCATCAGGCCTTGCCTTCATGCTGGGGGTCGCTGTTGCATTGCTGATCAACTATCCAAATGTTACAGATCAAACAGCAAGAATACGTGCCCATGCACCAAGTGCGTTGACGATGGCGGGTATCATTCTCGCAGCCGGTCTGTTTTTAGGGGTACTTACAGGCTCAGGTATGCTGGATGCGATTGCAACTGATTTCGTAACAATTCTTCCTGAAGCGGTAACGGTATATATTCATCTGATTGTCGGCTTTTTGGGAATTCCTTTTGATATGCTATTAAGTACAGATGCTTATTATTTTGCACTATTCCCGATTATAGAACAAATTGGATCGACAGTTGGAATAGATTCCGTATCAACTGCTTATGCAATGATCATTGGAAATATTGTAGGTACATTCATCAGTCCATTAGCACCGGCAGTTTGGCTGGCACTTGGATTATCAGGATTGGAAATGGGTAAACATATCCGTTATTCATTTTTCTGGCTATGGGGGCTGAGTCTCGTATTGATTGTTGTAGCTATAATATTTGGTATCATCAGCATTTAAGATAGACATATTGTGTCTAACGGAGTCTATCATTTCAGGCAGATGGATATCTCTTTATATATGGAAAAGCACTTCCCATCTTTGGGAAGTGCTTTTTTAATTCTGCTTCTTGATGACCTTCCATTGTGTTCAGTTTCGTAGTAATAAAGAACTCTTCTCCCGGGACGCAGGATTTCTTCAGTGCACCCTCTTAAGGCACCCGGGAATTTATTGCCTTCTTTGCCGTAAGTGTCCGTGCCGCTGCCTATAATCGGTATTTCAACTTTATCGTTCAATTTAATATTTTCATTGGAATGCCTCCTGGCCTATCAGTCTCAAATCAGCTATACCCTTATGGAGAATCAATCAATCTGTCCGGGTTTGTTCTTTCGAAGAATGAGCTTTCCTTTTTTGGTAGAATGGATGTGAATGTATAATAGTGATCAATAGATGATTCTGATCAGGAGTGATTACAGTTATGACTGATAAAGTGTTCAGATTAGGGGACAGAAGATACAAAGTCGATAGTGGATGGGCGGATGATGCAAAGCAGTACATCAATAACGTTTCAGCTGTATCCAGCGATAAAGGAGGGTATATTTACCTCCTGCAGAGAAGCGACCCTTTCATGCTGATTTTTAACACGGACGGAAAGCTCGTAGATCAGTGGAGCAATAAAGAAATCACAGATGCCCACTATCTTGACTTCAGTCCGAAGGGAGAAGTTTTTGTTGTAGAACGGGACAACCACAGAATTGTTGTTTTCAGCAGACAGGGGGAAATGCTCCGCATCATAGGCGATAAATTTAACCCTGGAAATATCGGCAGGCCTTTCAATCATCCTTCAGACATATCATTTACAAAACAAGGGGATTTCTTTGTATCTGACGGTTATGGAAATACTCATGTCCATCATTTTAATCAATCAGAACAATTGCTCAATACCTGGGGAAGGCCAGGCACGGATATAGGCAGTTTCATAACACCTCATGCAGTTCTGGCCGATCAGAAAGAGAGGATTCTGGTGACCGACCGCGAGAATAACAGAGTACAGATTTTCGACAAGAGAGGAAGCTATTTGAAGGAATTATCGAATGTTTTTCATCCGATGGATATATGTCAGGATAAAGACGGATTTATATATGTAACCGACCAGGTGCCGTCACTGCATATTTTCGGTCCTGACGATGAATTCGCCGGCAGATGCCGGACGTTTGGAACATTCGGCCACGGTGTCACTGTCGATGAACAGGGTGATATTTATATAGCAGAGATGGTGCCTGACGGATTGACGAAGATGACACGTATGTAGTATCCATTATCATGTGGAAATTCATTTTGTAAAAAGGCGGTGTGGATCATTAAAATTAAAATAATTACAGATGTTCATGGAAATGCATCGTCTTTGGAAGCGGCACTTTCAGCAATTGATGACAGATGAGGCATTGAACACATATATTGTTCAGGGGATATGATTGGCATCGGTCCTGACACCAATGAAGTGCTTCACATGTTATTTTCAAGACAGATGTATCGATGATAATCGGGCATCATGATGAAGAGACGGTCGCTTTAGCCGACGCAGATAAGCATCCGATCACCCATCCAAATGTTAAAATTCCTTGAAGTTAGACTAGAAAGTGGACACAGTAAATGAAGACAAATAGTATATGGGAAGATATAAATTTACGGAGGCTGTAATATGATTCAGGAAATAGATGAATTTTTGGAATACCCCGATGATAATCTGGATAACCTCATCTCAAGCTATATGAACCGTGTACCATTTGAGAACATAGATGTGCAGAATAAAGTCCCGATTTCCGTGGAACTTGGGGATTTATTCGACAAAATAATCACCCGGGGCCGTGGTGGTTTCTGCTATGAGATGAATACTTTGTTCAGATACTATTTAAATGAAAAGGGTTTTGAGGCCTATAACGTATCTGCCACAGTGAAAAGCCCGACAGGATGGTCCCCGGAGGGCAGTCACATGTCGACGCTTGTCCGGGCGGATGAATTGTATGTCGCGGATGTAGGGTTCGGCGATCTCCCGACACGTGCGATGCCGATCAGGCCGGGAGGAGACGCGGTTGTAATCGATGACGCAGACGGAAAGTTCCGTGCCATTGAGACCGATGACGGTTTTGAAGTGCAGAAAGAAAAAGATAATGTGTTTGACACCTTATATAAAGGCCGTTTCACTCTGCGAAAGACTGAGGAATTTTACGATAACCTTGATTATAATCAGCATCATCCGGACTCCATCTTCGTTAAGAAACTGATAATTACAATGCCGAAGGAATACGGACGTGCATCGATGTCTGAAAATCATCTTACACTCACCAAACATGGTGTAAAAGAGAAGATTGAAGTGAATGCTGAAAATTATACTGGAATATTAAAGGATTACTTTGGGCTGGACGTCAAAATAGAGAGGCTGGACTCTGCTTTATAGTGAAGTCATAACAGTTAGGAGCATCAACATGTATAAGGCTATTTTTCTGGATATCGATGATACGGTATTCAATTTTAAAAGATGCAGCAAAGGTGCATTGGAAAAAACATTTTCAGAGATGGAACTGGAATATGATGAGAGTATTTATAAGGCATTTAATGAGATTGATGAAGGATTGTGGGTAAAGCAGAAAAGAAATGAATTGAGTGTGGATGAGGTTCTTAATGTGCGTTTTGTACAGCTCAAGGAAAAGCTTGGACTCGACTATGACAGTGATCTGTTCAAGATGAACTTTGGGTATTCACTCGGGGAGCAATGTATCATGGAACCCGGCATTGAAGAAGTGCTTGAAAGACTGTCTGCGGACTATAGAATTTATGCGGCATCAAACGGTGTACTCGTGATGCAGGAGAACAGACTGCAGCTGGCAGGATTAAGAAAATACTTCACTGATCTGTTTGTCTCAGATGATATCGGCTATGCAAAACCGGATATCAATTACTTTAAAGAATGTCTGAACAGAGCTGGTCTTGCAATATCTGAAGTTTTGATGGTTGGCGACAGTCTGGCTTCAGATATTGCCGGGGCCAATATCGCAGGGATTGAATCATGCTGGTATAATCCCTACAGTCTGGAAAACAAATCTGAAGTTGAAGCGGATATGGAAATCAGCCATTTAAATGATCTTGCCGATATTTTGAAAGTCTAAGTTATGTTATATATGCAAATCATGTTAAAATCGTTAATGGAATATAAGAAGTAAAGGAGATTTATACATGCAAAACATAAGCGGTAAAACAGCATTGATTACAGGTGGGGGGCGCGGCATCGGCCGTGCGACGGCGATTGCACTTGCAGAGGAAGGCGTCAACATCGGTCTTGTCGGACGCACGATGGAAAACCTGGAAAAAGTACAGGAAGAGCTTAAAAGCTACGATGTTAAAACAACAGTGGCTGCAGCAGATGTATCGGATATGGAAGCTGTCACTTCAGCGGTGGAGTCCATCCGCGGAGAACTCGGTCCGATCGACATTCTGCTGAACAACGCAGGCATTTCAAAATTCGGAGGCTTCATGGACCTGACTCCGGAGGAATGGACGAATATCATTAATGTCAACGTCAATGGTGTGTACTATACGACACGCGCAGTTCTGCCTGAAATGATCGAGCGCAATACCGGCGACATCATCAATATTTCATCCACTGCAGGGCAGAAGGGCGGACCGATTACTAGTGCGTATTCTGCATCAAAAGCTGCAGTCATCGGTCTGAGTGAATCTCTGATGATGGAAGTGCGTAAGAAAAATATACGTGTAGCGACGATGACACCGAGCACGGTGGCGACAGATATGGCTGTCGAACTTGATCTGACGGACGGCAACCCTGAAAAGGTCATGCAGCCTGAAGATTTGGCGGAGCTGATCGTGGCCCAGCTGAAATTGAATCCGCGTGTTGTTCTGAAACATGCCGGATTATGGTCCAACAATCCTTAATAGAGTAATAATGAAATGCGCTGTCCGTTCAATAGTGGACAGCGCATTATTTTTATCACATCAACGGAGAGAATAACCTGAACACCGCTCTCGAAAGTCTTTTATACTTAGGTACATTTCTGATATCTTCCATTGTCACCAGTTTACTTTCTTTGAATGACTCAGTGAAGTCCTCTTTCATGGGTTCGATGATCCGGGCTTTATAAAACCACAGACCACATTCAAAACTGAGGCACATACTTCTGTAATCCATATTGGCGGTACTGTTTATTGCGTATATATCATCTGCAATCATGACCTTTTCATGCATGAAGCCCGGTGTGTATTCATATATTTTCACGCCTTTTGAAATAAGGTCTGCATAATATGATTTTGAAGTTTCATTGACCATCTTTTTATCCGGAACGCCGGGCATCATGATACGGACGTCGATGCCGGATTTTGCAGCGACAGTCAGTGCAGATTTCATCTTGTCTCCGGGAATTAAATAAGGTGTCTTAATATAGATATAATCTTTGGCCGAATATATCATATTCAAAAATATATTCTCAGTAATCAGCTCTGAAGTAAGAGGATTATCGGAAAATGCCTGTACAATACCGTTCGATGGAATGACCTTGTCTGAAGGTTCGAAGGCAGGTTTGTATCCGGCATAATCATCATCGTCACCGACGAAAAACTCCCAGATGGACAGGAACATCATTGATAAGCTCCATGCGTCTTCACCTTCTACGCGTACACCGCTGTCTTTCCAGTAAATAGCCTGGTCCTCCGTATTAATATAATTATCTCCAATATTAATACCGCCGGTATAAGCGATACGTCCATCAATTGAAACGATTTTCCGGTGATTCCTGAAGTTGTAGCCGATTGAAAATTTAAGACTAAGCTGATTAAATGATGCGGTCTGTATGCCGATATCATTCAATTCTTTAATCTGCTTTTCAGACAGGCGTGCAATACAGCCTATATCATCATATATTATACGCACTTCCACACCTTCTTCACGCTTCTCTTTTAAAATCTCTAAAATTTCGTCCCACATCCTGCCGGTCTCTATAATATAAAATTCGATAAATATATAGTATTCAGCTTTCTTCAAATCTTTTTTAATTGAATCAAAAAGCAATTCCCCGGGGGAGAAGTAGGTTGAACCGGTGTCATTGGAAGGGGTACTCAAGAAGTTGGCAGCGATATATTCAGCCTGGCGGTAGGCCCGTGAATCGGTGTCTCTCAAATATTCCATGACTGCTTCATTTTTATGAACATTGTTTTTAATTTTATCTGTTATATATGATAAGCGTTTCTTTTCCTTGCTTTTTAAACGGTTATCCCGGAAAAATGTATAAAGTATCAATCCGAAAATCGGGAACAGCATAATCAAAATCAGCCAGCTGACCTTATAAGAAGGGTTAATGTCCTCATTGATGATCACCAGTGCTGCAATCAGCGAGAGGAAGGAAGTGACAGTAAAATAATATGGCATGATGATACTTAAGTATAGACTGAGTGCAATGATGATCAAAAGCTGTATGACAGAGAAAGATGCCAGCAAAATAGAACGCTTGAAAATTAACTCTGATAATTTCGCCATGCTGTTACCTCCAGACCTGTTGTTAATGACATTCACCCATACAATATATGTACCCGTTCCCCGGAGGAAGTAAATATATTTACTGAAAAACTTAATGATGAATAAAAGCAGATTGTTATTATTGGTATAATAAAATTAATAATTAAAATATATGGGGGGTTGGGATATGATACCGACAGGAACATTGATTGTAATGGGTGTTGCCGGGCTGTTTTCAGTACTGCTGCCTTTCATTTTCATACTGGTACTGAGACATAAATTCAAAATTCAGTGGGTGCCGGTTCTTATCGGCGCGGGAATATTCATCCTGTTTGCGATGGTGCTTGAACAGGTTACACATATGTTCGTGCTGCAGCCTGAAGCGGATGGCTCGGTTCCGTTAATTGTGGACTCACCATGGCTGTACGTGCTTTACGGTGTGCTCGCTGCCGGAATTTTTGAAGAAACAGGTCGGCTCTTTGCTTTCCTTTTGATGAAACGGAAATATAAAGTTGTCGATTCGGCAGTATCATATGGGGTCGGGCACGGCGGTATTGAGGCGATTATCATTGTCGGGCTCGGTATGCTGAACTCAATCATTATCGGAATAATGATCAACAGCGGCGGGACGATATCCGGGATTCTGCCTCCGGGTACAGCGGAAGCATTGACCGGGACTCCGGTCTATATGTATGTTCTTTCAATTATTGAACGGGTCATTGCCATTACTGTACATATTGCTCTTTCAATACTTGTCTGGGTGGCAGTGATGAGGAAAGGAAAGTGGTGGCTGTTTCCGCTTGCAATTGTTCTGCATGCACTGACGAATGTGACAGCGGCGATGTTCCAGGCGGGTCTGCTGACAAACATATTGGTGATGTACGGCGGCTTTACAGTGATGACCATGATTACCCTTTGGATTGCTTACAAGGTCGGCATTAAAAAATCGGAGGCAGAAGCTGTTTTTTGGGAAAGTGAAGAGTAAGACGGGAGTTCTGTAAATCATGACACCTCCCTTTCCATATCATTATGGGAAGGGGGGGATGAACTGTGTATTAATTTATACTGCGGAAATATTTTCTGTACGAAATAAGCGGCTGCTGCAGATATCAGAACGATGAATAAAGTGATGACAGACGTGAGTATGCTGCCTGAAACCATTGTTTCCTGAGGGAGCGAAGCACTTTGACTCCATGCATCTCCCACACTTACCGGATATATTGTAGTGATAATCATCCCGGATGCGGTTTGGAGTATCAGAAACACCAATGTAAAGCTGATCATGAAGAGTAAAAACTTCTTCAAAATGACACCTCCGGTCAAGCTTTATTTTCCTTATTTTAACATAAGATATGATTGACTTAAAATTCGACACTCAATAGGAACGCTG
>Ga0079225_10001241_pt1 | contig 14215 bp, 10 predicted proteins | sample Poulit2012_FD_76344 | JGI IMG/M metagenome (GOLD analysis project Ga0079225, IMG submission 76344) | Agricultural soil microbial communities from Georgia to study Nitrogen management - Poultry litter 2012 | ecosystem: Environmental > Terrestrial > Soil > Agricultural land | place: USA: Georgia...
AGAAGTCACGAATCGAAGCGAATGCCGCTCTGGCGGAGCAAGTCAGCGAGATGAGGAAATCTTCTGAACAGTTGCGCTCGGAAACAAGCCAACTCGTTACGGCCCTGCGCGCCCCTCAGGTTCGGGGGCGCTGGGGTGAACTCCAGTTGCGCCGCGTGGTTGAGGCCGCCGGAATGCTCTCAAAGGTTGATTTCCACGAACAACTCACGCTTAAAACCGATAATGGAACGCTGCGCCCTGACCTGGTCGTGAACCTGCCGGGCGAGAAGCAGGTTGTTGTAGACGCGAAAACCCCGTTCTCGGGATATCTCGAGGCGATGGAAGCCACGGATGAAAAGCAGCGATCTGATCGGCTCAAGGCTCATGCGCGCCACGTTGGCGATCACATCAATGAGTTGGGCGCCAAAGCGTACTGGGATCAGCTTCCCAACACGCCTGAATTCGTGGTGATGTTCATCCCTGCAGAAACATTCCTGCAAGCGGCACTCGAAGAAGACCCTTCTCTGCTGGAGCGCGCTTTTGAACAAAACGTAGTGCTCGCGACACCAACTACCCTGATCGCGCTGCTGCGCACGGTCGCGTACACGTGGCGTCAAGAGCAGTTAGCAGGCGAGGCCCAGCAGGTCTTGACGGTTGGCCGCGAATTGCATAAGCGTCTGGGCACGCTCGGTGGGCATTTGCAGAGTTTGAGTAAGCGCATTAACGACTTGGTGCAAACCTTCAATACGTTCAATTCGTCGCTTGACCGCAACGTCGTAACGCAGGCGAAGAGGTTCAGCGAACTCCAGGGCATCGAGGTGCCGCTCGAGAGCCCACCGCCCTTAGAGGTGATGGCCGTACCGGCACAAAAACCAGAGCTCTATTCCGAAAATTTAGAACTCGAGCGGTGAATCCCTGACCGCAACGCAAGGCACGCCGGCCGATGAAACCGCGATGCAGCGACGTAAACGGAGAGTCGCAAAGCGCGGTTTCATCGGCCAGGAAACTTTGACGGAGAGTCGCGAGGCGCACTTTCGCCAAACTTCAAAAAACCTAAACGATCCGGTTCTGAAGTTCCTGCGGTCGGTTGGTGTTGTCGCCGGCAGCTTTCAGTGTGCGGCGCAGTTCACGCGGGAGCGAGAAGAGCACATCTTCGGTCGCCGTGCGGATCTCTTCGACGTCCGCGAAGCCCCATTCGGCGAGCTGTTTGATGACGTCTTGGACGAGGATTTCTGGTACTGAGGCGCCCGATGAGAGTCCGACGGTTTCGACGCCTTCGAACCAGGCGGGGTCGAGCTCTTTCGCGTAGTCGACGAGGTAGCCGGCTTTTGCGCCGTTGTCTTTGGCGACTTCAACGAGGCGAACCGAGTTCGATGAGTTTGTGGATCCGACAACGATCATGACGTCGGCTTGGGGTGCGATCTTTTTGACCGCGACTTGGCGGTTTTGCGTCGCGTAGCAAATGTCGTCGCTTGGCGGGTCTTCGAGTGCTGGGAAGCGTTTGCGCAGTAGGCGCACGATTTCCATGGTTTCATCGACTGACAGGGTTGTTTGTGACAACCAGATGAGGTGGTTGGGGTCACGAACTTCGACTTTGTCGACGTCGTTGGCGTCTTCGATGAGGTGCACGTGTTCGGGTGCGTGTCCCATTGTGCCTTCGACTTCTTCGTGCCCGTCGTGACCGATGAGCAGAATGTCGTAGTCTTCGCGGGCGAAACGCTGCGCTTCTTTGTGGACCTTTGTTACGAGGGGGCAGGTCGCGTCGATTGTTTCGAGGTTGCGTTCGGCAGCTTCGGCGTGCACTGCGGGGGAGACTCCGTGGGCTGAGAAGACAACGATTGAGTCTTCGGGCACCTCGTCGGTTTGATCAACAAATACGGCGCCGCGTTCGGAAAGCGTTTCGACAACGAATTTGTTGTGCACGATTTCTTTTCGCACATATACGGGTGCGCCGTAATGTTCGAGCGCCTTTTCTACGGCAACAACTGCCCGGTCTACGCCGGCGCAGTAGCCGCGCGGTGAGGCGAGAAGTACACGTTTACGCAAAGTATTGGTCACATCCTCATGCTACGTCGTACGTCTCTGGCAGGCTAAGGGATGTGAGCGAAATCCCAAAGACCGCCGCCGAGACGACGGTTAACAGTCCCTGGCCCGTGCGACTGCTGTCTGAGAACATTGCGCGTTATGTGTCGCGCATGTCGACGCTGTGGGTTGAGGGTCAGGTGGTGCAACTCAATCGCCGGCCTGGCGCCCGGGTTGCTTTTCTCACTCTACGAGATGTTGAAGCCGATATGTCGCTCACTGTCACGCTGCGCGCGAACATCCTTAATGCTGCGGGTGCGGATTTGAGTCCTGGGGCTCGGGTTGTGGTGCGTGCTACGCCTACGTTTTGGACGGGTCGGGGTTCTCTGCAGCTTGAGGCGAGTGAGATTCAGGCTGTGGGTTTGGGGGCGCTGCTTGCTCGTATTGAGCAGTTGCGTCAAACGCTGGCTGCTGAGGGGCTTTTCGATGTTGAGCGTAAGAAAGCGTTGCCATTTTTGCCTCAGCGCATCGGTTTGATTGTTGCTCGTGAGGGGCAGGCTGAACACGATGTGGTGGTCAACGCGCGGGCACGGTGGCCGCAGGCCCAGTTCGAGATTCGACAGGTTGCTGTTCAGGGCCAATACGCGGTTGGGCAGGTTTCGAAGGCCCTTGCTGAGCTTGATGCTCATCCGGATGTTGACGTGATTGTGATTGCTCGCGGGGGCGGGGGTGTCGAGGACTTACTGCCGTTTAGTAACGAGTCACTCATTCGTGCGGTTGCGGCAGCTTCAACCCCGGTTGTGTCAGCTATCGGTCACGAACAGGATTCGCCGCTCTTAGATCATGTAGCTGATTTGCGTGCCTCGACTCCTACCGATGCGGCGCGCAAAATCGTGCCGGATGTCGCCGAGGAGCGCCGCGAGGTCACAACTGCTCTGCATCGGATCAGGCGCGCACTTTCAACACGTATTGCCTCGGAGCAGCAACACCTCGATGCTCTGCGAAATCGGCCGGCTCTCGCGAATCCGCTAACGCTCTTTGATGAGCGTGAAGAGCAGATCCTCGCCCACCGTGATCGTGCACGCCGCGCTTTCGCTGCGCATCTGAGCCAAGAAAAACTCCACATCTCACACTTGCGATCCCAGGTGCGCGCGCTGTCCCCCCAATCAACGCTCGACCGCGGCTACGCGATCGTTACGACCAAGGCGGGTGACGTCGTCCGCAATTGGGATCAAACCGAGGCCGGGGCCGAACTGAAAGTGCGTTTGGCCGCTGGTTCTCTTGATGCCACGGTGAGCGCAACCCATGACGAAGACAAGGCTGGTTAACTGTTCCCATGACGAGTCCGCAATTCCGTCCCCTTGCCGAATTATCGTTCGAGGAAGCGCGCGATGAACTGATCGAAATCGTGTCAAAACTCGAAGCCGGCGGCGCACCTTTAGAACATTCCCTCGCACTTTGGGAACGCGGTGAAGCTCTCGCCGCGCGATGCCAACAGTGGCTCGACGGTGCCCGCGAGCGCATTGAGGCCGCGAAAATTAAGGACGACGCCACTAACGAAACGAGTGACGATGCCTAGGTCTGTGCTTGTTATAGGTGAGGCGCTGATCGACATTGTTCGCCCCGTTAATGGGCCGGTCGGTGAGTATGCGGGCGGATCGCCGGCAAATGTTGCGATAACTCTTGCGCGCCTGGGGCAGCAAGCGCGGCTTTTGACGTGGTTTGGTCAAGATGCGCACGGCGAAATCATTGCTGAGCACTTGGCGGAGTCGGGCGTTGAACTGGTCGAGGGATCGCGGCTCGCTGCGCGCACTTCTACGGCACTTGCCCAGCTCGATGACACGGGTGCGGCCAGTTACGAGTTCGATATCGAGTGGAGGATTGACGCAACCGATCTGGGCGCTGAGCCCGCCGCGGTGCACCTGGGTTCGATTGCGGCCACCTTGGAGCCCGGCGGTAGCGCCGCTGTTGAAATCTTGCGCGCCAAGCACGCAAACTCGGTCATCACGTATGACCCGAACATGCGACCAGACCTCATGGGAGAGCCCGAGAACGTTCGCGGCCGGGTTGAAGAACTCGTTGCGTTAAGTGACGTGGTCAAGGTCAGTGACGAGGATCTTGAATGGCTTTTCCCGGGCGAGGACCTTCTACAGATCGCGCACCGGTGGCAAAGCGCGGGTCCGGCGCTCGTGGTTATAACGCGGGGTGGCAGCGGGGCGACCGCGGTGAGCGGCGAGCACGTTGTTGATGTTGAAGCTCCGCGGGTCGAAGTGGCCGATACGGTCGGTGCCGGGGACTCCTTCATGGGCGCGCTGATCGACTTTTTGGCTCATGGTCAAGTCTTGTCCGCGAATAAGCGCGCTGAACTGCGGTCATTGAGCGTCGTCCAAATAACAGAACTTTTGCAGTATGCGGCTCGTATCGCTGCCATCACGGTCTCGCGCCCGGGAGCGAATCCACCCTGGCGCAGCGAGCTGAACTAGGCCGGAAACTCGGCGTCGGCACGTTCGGCTATGGAAGCGCGGGGCGGGCATCCAGTTCGCTTAGTGCCATAAGAACGACAGCGGCACTCCACCCCAGTGGGGCGACATCGCCGGGGCTGCCGTCGCTTTGCACCTTTTCTGGGATTGAGCCCAGTACGGTGCGGTGCTCATCGATCCAGGTGAGCCACTCATGAGCCTCCTCATATTCCCCGCCTGCCGCGGCAATTAGCGCTGCGAGTGAGGTTTGCGGTGTCCAAGAAACCCCGTCATTGCGCCAACTCTCGCCCGGCGCCACCCCACCGGCGGGTCTGCGCATATTGATGAGAGCTTCCTGCCACGCTTGCACTGCCGCCGCCTCGGCATAGTCATTAAACGGCGGCAAGAGGAACGCGACGGACGCGTCGCGCGGCGGAGCTGTCAATCGACGCGGGAACCCCTGAACTGCGAACTTGTCGGTGATCCCGAATTCCAAGTGAGCCGCGGCGAGGCGCGCGCGATGAATGTCGTCCCCGCGTTCCGGAGCAATTTTCAGCAAAAGCTGGGTTGTTTGGCGCATCCCTAACAGGAGGGCCGCGGCCGAACCCAGGGTCGCTTCATCCTCGTGAACTTCCCAATAATCGGGAGACGGATCGGGTAAGCCCGTGAGCACATCGATCCGCTTTTCAATCGCGGCCAGGCACCCCAAAACCATTGGCAAAAACTCTCGGCCGACCTCGTTGCGGGTATCGGTGTCGGCATAGTCAAACCACTGATTAACTGCCCACGGAACCCACCCGCATCCATCGAATGGCAGCGGTCGCCCATCCGGAACTCCGGACCCGTCAGGCAAATAGCGGGCCTCGAAGAGGCCGTCGGGTCGCTGCATTTTGGTCAGGAAACGCAAAATCTCTTCGGCCTCATCGGTGTGCCCTGTTTGCGCGAGGGCGACCGCCATGAACGATGAGTCGCGCGGCCACACGTACTGCCAAATACCGGTTGGCGCAGCGACAATTGCTCCAGGCAGAGCATCCGGGGCCTGCATGAGCATGTGCAAATCTAATAGCGAACGCTCAGCCATATCGTGATACTTCGCTCCCCCAGGCACGATTCCTTTCTCAAGCCACTCCCGCTGCTCCTGCGCGATGTGCGGATCAACCGCGTTAGAGCGGCGCACCCGCGTTATTTGCTCACCGGGAAGAACTACCTGAAATGCCCCACCGGCTCCCGCTATAACCCCCAGACTCAAAACTTCGATGCGCTCAAACTCCGGCTCCGGCTTTGGCACGATAGGCGGTTCAACAAGCGGAAACGCGGCAATTCCCATGACGGAGGCGCACAAAGTCACCCCAATTGCTGTGCGCCAAAATTTGGGCAGCCATCGCCGCGATTGCATGGCAGTGAGAATACCTGCGCACCTAATCTGTCATTATTTTGCTGTGCCACATTCAATGAGCCCGGCCGACGCGTGGAAAGCGCTGAAGGAGGGCAATGAACGTTTTGTCAAAGGAGAACCGCTCCAACCGAATCAGGGCGCAGGTCGCCGTGAAGAGGTTTCTGTAGTTCAAAACCCGCACGCGGTGCTCTTCGGGTGTTCAGACTCTCGATTGGCCGCTGAAATTATTTTCGACCAGGGGCTCGGCGACATGTTTGTCGTTCGCACCGCCGGTCAGGTTGTTGACCCAACCGTTTTGGGATCAATCGAGTACGCGGTCGACATTCTCGAAGTTCCGCTAATTGTTGTGCTCGTGCACTCTGATTGCGGCGCGATTGGCGCGACCGAGAAAGCCTGGCAAACCGGTGAACTTCCGGCAGGCTTCATTCGCACGGTCGTCGACCGCATCATGCCCACGATCGCGCGCGTGCACGTCAACAACAAACTCGAAGACATCACTGATGAGATGCTGCGCCGCGAACACGTCAGTGCGTCGGTGCAAACTCTTCAGAGCTATTCCCGCGTACTGGCCGAAGCCGTCGACGAGGGCCGCTGCGCAATTGTTGGTCTCGAGTATCACCTTTCCGATGGTCGTGCGAGCCTTGTAGAGGTCGTTGGCGATATCGGAGAGGAGGCCGGAAGCTAGCTGTGGATGACACCGCAGAGAAGGACGATGTGGATCTTGACGAACAGCACCCGCTGTTAGCGGAGCGTCTTCGCTCCTCGGGTGTTTCGATCGCCAAGGCATTTGGCATCGTTGTGACGGCCCTTATAGGCGGTTTTTTGGGGTGGCTCCTCGCCCCCACGGCAACCGCTCAAGTTGGCCCGTTAACCCTCGGGATTGATCTGCGGCCGAGCCTGCACGGCGGAACAGTTGTTGAACTACCGCCCGTGGGCTCCGTTTCATTTGACAGCCACTCCGGTCCGCTTCGGATTGAAGCGAGCGTTTTAGAAGTCGACGTTGATGTTGCGCAAGAAATCATCTCGTCGCCCGACGCTCTAAAACAATTAGAAGAAGAAGCTCCAGCGATCATGATCCGCGCGCTTGCTCGCGCGGGTCTTATCGGAGTTTCAATTGCCCTTCTCGGCGCGGCAGGTGGCGGATACCTCGTCTATCGCACGCGCCGACGCACGCTCGCCGCGTTCACGGTCGCCACCGTCGCTATAGCCGGCATGGGCGTTACCACCGCAGTTACTTTCGAAGGCGATTCACTGGCGCAACCGCGCTTCGAGGGGCTACTTTCTCAGGCGCCGTATATATCTACCGCGGGTCTCAACGCTGTGGACCGCCTCGAGTCGTATCGCAGCGGTTTATCCGATTTTGTGCAGTCCGTTACCGCGCTGTACACCGCTTCAGAGAACTTGCCAGTGCTTCCTCATGATGAGGACATCACGGTGGTCTTACACGTTTCAGATATTCACTTAAACCCGCTCGCCTATGACCTGATTGAGCAGTTAGTACCCCAGTTCGGGGTGGATGCGGTGCTCGATACTGGCGACATAACCTCTTGGGGAACCGAAGCTGAAAGCGCGACGCTCGCCCCGATTGGGCGCCTCGACGTTCCCTATATCTTCGTTGCCGGAAACCACGACTCAACCCTGACCGCCCAAACTGTTGCGAATTTCCCTAACGCCGTCGTTCTTAATGACGAGGTAGAAACAGTGGTGGGGATAACGTGGGCAGGAATCGCCGACCCGCGTTTCCTGCCGGACGATAACTCGGGTGACGGGGTCGGTCGCGCGGCCGGTAAACAGATGGTCGCAAACGCGACTGAGCAGTTGGCCGAAACCGTGCAGGCATATAACGAGGACAATCCGGATGCCCCGGTCGATGTCGCCCTAATTCACGACCCGTCATCGCTTGGCCCCCTGTTCGGTGAGGTACCGCTGATCCTGTCGGGGCACTATCACCGACGCATTGATCGCCTCGACGCCTCAGGCACCCGGGTTCGCTCCGAAGGAACAACCGGTGGCGCGGGTATCACCTCGCGCGGCCTTGAGCGCCTCTCAGAGGGAAATCCGGTACCCATGGAAGCCTCGCTTCTCTATTTCGCGTCGAGCGGCGAGCGCGAGGGTGAACTTCTCGCCTATGACGAGATAACGGTTGGCGGCCTGGGATTGGCTTCGATCAACCTGTCTCGCACGATCATCGATCCCGATGAGGAACCCAAGGGGGATGTCTCGGATGAGTCGATCATTCCCGAGGACGCCGGTGTTGAGATACCTGAGAGCGATGAGGTTCCCGAGCCCGAGGGTGGCGCAGTGACGCCGAAGCCGACCGTGCCGGGCGAACCGTCGACCACCCCAGAGGCACCAGAACCGACTTCCCCGGAAGAAGAAGCGCCGTCCTGGCCGTCGTTGCCAATCCAACCGCGCCCAGAGTTTGATGAGCCCGAGGCCCAGGAGTCCGACGGATAGGGCAACATAGGAGTATGACCGAAGAAGCTCCTAAGTTCCGTATCGAACACGACACTATGGGCGAAGTACGCGTACCCGCGTCTGCCCTGTACCGCGCACAAACCCAACGCGCGGTCGAGAATTTTCCAATCAGCGGCACCCCGCTGGAGTCGGGCCACATTCGCGCCCTAGCTCACGTAAAGCGTGCCGCCGCACTTGCCAACGCCGAACTTGGCGTCATTGCAGAAGATGTCGCGGCCGCGATTGTGCACGCCGCCGACGAGGTAATCGCTGGCAAGCACGATGAGCACTTCCCGATTGATGTTTTTCAGACCGGGTCGGGCACGTCATCAAACATGAACACCAACGAGGTGCTGGCAACTCTCGCTTCGCGCGAACTGGGTCGCGATGTGCACCCCAACGACCACGTGAATGCGTCGCAGTCTTCAAACGACGTGTTCCCCACCTCGGTTCACGTTGCCGCAACTGAGGCGCTCATTCACGACCTGAAGCCGGCCCTGGATCACCTCGCGCAGTCTTTAGAGACAAAGGCCGAGGCTTTCGCTGACGTGGTTAAGGCCGGTCGCACGCACTTGATGGACGCGACGCCCGTAACGCTGGGCCAGGAATTTTCAGGCTACGCCGCGGCGATCCGCTACGGCATCGAGCGTGTAGATGCCGCACTCCCCCGCACTGCCGAAGTGCCCCAGGGTGGCACCGCAGTCGGTACCGGAATCAACACTCCGCTCGGTTTTTCTCAGAAGGTCATCGCGAACCTTGTTGCAGCAACCGAGTTGCCACTAACTGAGGCTCGCAATCACTTCGAGGCGCAGTCTGCGCGTGACGGGCTCGTGGAACTCTCGGGTGCACTGCGCACTATTGCGGTGAGCTTCACGAAGATCGCTAACGATATTCGCTGGATGGGCTCAGGCCCCAACACCGGGCTGGGCGAACTGCACCTGCCCGACTTGCAGCCCGGGTCGTCGATCATGCCCGGCAAGGTCAACCCGGTAATCCCCGAAGCTGTTCTCATGGTGTGCGCTCAAATCATCGGAAATGACGCGACCGTGGCCTGGGCGGGTGCGAGCGGTAACTTCGAGCTCAACGTGCAGATCCCAGTGATTGCGCGCAACGTGCTTGAGTCAATTCGTCTTCTCGCTAATTCGGCACGCGTGTTTGCAGATAAAACGGTTGAGGGGCTCATTGCGGATGAGGCACGCAACCGCGAGTTTGCGGAATCTTCACCCGCTATTGTCACCCCGCTTAACCGCCACATCGGATATGAGACTGCCGCGAAGGTTGCCAAGCACGCTGTTGAGCACGGCGTGACGATTCGCGAGGCGATCTCGGCTTTGAAGCTTGTTGAAGAGGGCGTAATCACCCAGGAGCAAATCGATGAGGCTCTTGACGTCATGGCTATGACGACGCCCGGCAACTAGTGCCGCGTCTCCTATTGGCTTCAGCTTCCCCGGCTCGCCTTGCAACCTTGCAGCGGGCCGGGGTTGAGCCGATCGTTCGCACATCAAACGTTGATGAACCAGCCACATTGCGGACGGCGGCAGCCAAGTACGGTTCTTTGTCTTCCACTGATGAGGCGCTCATTTTGGCGCGCGCGAAAGCCTCTGATGTGGTGGATACCCGCGCCCGGGAACGGCTATCAAACCAGGATGGAACGCCCGACGAGTTGGCTCCCACTGTTGTTTTGGGCTGCGATTCGATTCTGGAATTCGGTGGCGCTTCGTGGGGAAAACCCGCAACTGTGGATGAGGCCCGGGAGCGCTGGTTGCGCATGTCGGGTTCCAGCGGGGTTTTACATTCGGGCCACTGGATCATTGACGAGGGTCGCGGCTATGAGGTCGGAGCGACATCATCAGCTGAGGTGCATTTCGCTTCTGTTTCGAAACATGACATTGATCGCTACCTCGCCTCGGGCGAGCCGCTTCGTGTCGCCGGGGCATTCACAATCGATGGTTTGGGCGGCTGGTTTATAGACAGAATCGTCGGTGACCATCACGGGGTTGTCGGCGTGAGCCTCCCGCTCGTGCGCCAACTATTAGCAGATATTGATCTAAATATCACTGACTTCTGGCACTAGTCGGCGAGGCTCGAGGCCAATGGGCCATACTGGGTTCTTGTTCCCTCCCCATAAAAGCGAGGGGCTACGCAACCGTAGGTTCCGAATTCTTTGTAGGAACCCTCTAAAATGCTTGATCGGCACTTGCCGAGATTGCCAGACTTGCGGGGCACGTGGCGCGGTCATTAACCCCTGGCGCTAATTTTGCGTTAGCGTGGCCGATCGAACCGTTGAAAAAAGGAGCGTGGTGTGGCAGCTTCACCGCTGACCAAGGTGCTAATCGCTAATCGCGGCGAGATTGCAGTCCGGATTATTCGTGCTTGCCAAGATGCCGGCATCGACTCAGTTGCCGTATATGCGGAACCGGATCGCGATGCGCTGCACGCGCGATTGGCCGACGAGGCTTTCGCCCTCGGCGGCGCGACGGCTACCGAAACCTACCTCGATATCGACAAACTGCTCGACGTCGCAAAGCGCGCCGGAGCAGACGCGGTGCACCCCGGTTACGGTTTCCTCGCCGAATCCGCGATCTTTGCTAAAGCCGTTATCGATGCCGGCCTGATTTGGATTGGCCCGCCCCCATCAGCGATTGATTCACTGGGCGATAAAGTTTCGGCCCGCCACATCGCTCAGCGCGCAGGCGCCCCACTTGTTGCGGGGACACCCGGGCCCGTCGAGAGCGTCGACGAGGTTCTCGCATTCGCCGATGAGCACGGTCTTCCCATCGCAATCAAGGCAGCCTTTGGCGGCGGTGGCCGCGGCTTAAAGGTTGCGCGCAATCGCGAAGAGATTCCCGAACTATTCGATTCGGCCGTGCGCGAAGCAACCGCGTCATTTGGCCGCGGGGAATGCTTCGTTGAGCGTTTCCTAGACTCGCCCCGCCACGTTGAAACCCAGTGCCTCGCCGATCAGCACGGCAACGTTGTCGTGGTTTCGACTCGCGACTGCTCACTTCAGCGCCGCCACCAAAAACTTGTTGAAGAGGCACCCGCACCGTTCCTGTCAGATGCGCAGAACGCCGAACTGGTTTCCTCGTCGATCGCGATCATGAAAGAAGCCGGATACATCGGCGCTGGAACCTGCGAGTTCCTGGTCGGGGTCGATGGAACAATCTCGTTCCTCGAGGTCAACACGCGCCTGCAGGTTGAGCACCCGGTTACCGAAGAAATTTCTGGCATTGACCTTGTGCGCGAACAATTCCGCATCGCCGCTGGTGAAGAACTCGGATACGACACCGTCGAAACCCGCGGGCACTCATTTGAGTTCCGCATCAACGGTGAAAACCCAGCCGCGAACTTCCTGCCCTCCCCCGGCTCCGTCTCGCGGTTCAAGATGCCGTCGGGCCCCGGTGTTCGGGTTGACACGGGCGTTGAAGATGGCGATGTTGTTTCGGGCGCGTTCGACTCGATGCTCGCCAAGCTCATCGTTACCGGCGCGACACGTGAAGAGGCCCTTCAGCGCTCCCGCCGCGCGCTTTCCGAAATGGATATCGCGGGTATCGCAACCGTGATTCCTTTCCACCGCGCAGTAATCACTGAGCCCGCTTTCACAGCTGAGAACGGCACGATTGACGTTCATACGCGCTGGATCGAAACCGAGTACGCCGACCGTCTACCGACGCTAACCGCACAGCTTCCGCCCGCACCCGCGGTGGAGCCGCAGCAGCAAGAAACGGAGCGCGTGGTCGTCGAAGTTGGCGGAAAACGTCTTGAGGTCGTTCTTCCCGCAAGTCTCAATTTGGGCGCGCGACGTGCAAACGGAACTGCAGGACGCCGTCCAAACCGTCGCACCGCCAACAGCCGCTCAGCCGCATCAGTCAACAGCGGGAACTCTCTCGAATCCCCAATGCAGGGCACGATCGTCAAGATCGCCGTGGCAGCGGGTGAAAAGGTTTCCGCCGGTGACCTCATCGTTGTTCTAGAAGCAATGAAGATGGAACAGCCGCTACTCGCCCACCGCGACGGCGTGGTCGGCGACATAGCCGCTGAAGTTGGGGCTACGGTGAGTGCAGGAACCGTTATCTGCCAAATCACTGACGAGGAGTAGCCGGCTTAACCGATGTCACCACGCTCGTGGTTAGCGCCCACCCTATTGACGGTGATGACTCTCGCCGTCATTGATGCTGCGCGATTTTCAGGGCCGCTCATTGACGCCGCGTTTAGCCAAAGCACATCCGCCGCGGTAACTGCCGCCCTGGTGACATACGCGGGTGTGGCAATCCCCGTTGCGATATTGGCCATCACCTCGCTCAAGGGAAGACTCCTGCGCGCGACCGGTATCTCGGTGATTCTGTATGTGATCGCCCGCGCCGCTATGCAATTGTTCGGTGACTCGCTTTTCCCGGCAGCTCTCGGTGTTACAACGATCGCGGTCTCATCATGGGTTCTGTGTTTGGCGACGGTCCGTTACGCATTTTCGGCACGCAAGACCGTCTCAGCACTTCTTGGCGGAGTGGCTTTGGCAGTCACGAGCCAACTGTTGCTCGGCACGTGGGATCTTGCTTGGCGAAGTGATCTTCTCGCGCTGATTCTCATGACGTTTGGGCTCATGGGCATGTTCCTACTGGGAAGTTTCGCGATCACGAAGCAGGCGGCCGGGCCCGATATTAATCCGACGCGCGTCCACCTGGGTCAACTGTGGCCAATCGGGCTGTGGATGGCGATCGTGCTCATGGTGTTCGCCAATCCCGCGTTCCTCGCTTCCCAGTCGGGGTTCGCGCTCGGCTGGTCAGGCGCGTTCCTAATTGGCGCCGCGGCCATCGGCATTTCACTCTTGAGTCCTCAAGAGACTGCCCCCGGCCCGTCGATTACACCGGTTGATGCGGGTTGGCAGCGCACCATCGCGTCACTAATCGGTTTTGCGGGCGGCATTACGGCCGCGTTCACGCTCACGGGCGTCACTAGCCTGCTTGCTGCACTCGTCGCTTTCCTGTGTTCAATCCCGCTGCTTCTGGACGTCCTGGGAACTCGGGGAATCACGAAGCCCGGTGTCCCGCTCGACCTCGAGGCCGAGACCCCGCGCCCCGGAATTGGGCTTCTGACTGGTGCGGGGCTCTGCCTCGGTGTCCTAATGGTTGCGCCCGTGCTGCTGTTCCAGCTCGACTACGATATTCCGCTGCCCATGCCGAACCACCTGGTCATCACGGCTGCTGCTGCGGCCGTGGGCCTCATGGCGCTCCTCGCGGTGCTCCGTCACCGCCCTGCCCCAATTTCGTCACACGATGACGCGCCTACCGCGGGCGTATCACCGGTTTCTGTCGAGAAACTCGGCGGTGGCGCCCTCCTGCTGGTTGCACTCTTTGCGGGACTCATGGCCCCGGCAATCCCAAATAAATCAGCAGCCGCTACAAACGATGCCTCTGAAGAACTTCGCGTCATGTCGTGGAACCTGCATTACGGCGTCAGCGATGAGCCGAGGGTTGCCCTCGACGAAATTCACACGTCAATTTCTGAACAGGACGCAGACGTTGTTCTGCTGCAAGAAGTTTCGCGCGGCTGGATCTTAGGCGGGGGCGCCGACATGCTCACCTGGCTCGCATCCGCGCTCGACATGGACGCGGCATGGGCCCCGGCCGCCGATGGACAGTTCGGAAACGTCATCTTGTCGAAGTGGCCGATCTCTGAGGTGAACGGCTACCGCTTGCCCTACGGTGACGGCCCACAAAACAGGTCTTTCGTTTCAGCAACAATCAGCCACCCTCACTCTGATGTGCGCGTAACCTCAACACACTTGCAACATCGGATTGGGAACGAAGCCACGCGCCTCGCGCAGGTTTCTGCACTCTTGGAACGGGTCGAGGCAGCCGATAATGGCGGCCTGTCGATCCTTGCGGGAGATTTCAACGCCGAA
>Ga0079225_10001242_pt1 | contig 14206 bp, 10 predicted proteins | sample Poulit2012_FD_76344 | JGI IMG/M metagenome (GOLD analysis project Ga0079225, IMG submission 76344) | Agricultural soil microbial communities from Georgia to study Nitrogen management - Poultry litter 2012 | ecosystem: Environmental > Terrestrial > Soil > Agricultural land | place: USA: Georgia...
ACATTGAGCAGCACATTCAGCGTCACGCCGATAATCCGGCTTCCACCAGGCGAACCGAACGCATACCGCGGCTGCCCATCGCGAAGCACAATCGTCGGCGTCATGCTGGAGCGCGGACGCTTTCCACCTTCCGTTTCCGCCGCCGAACCGAGAGCTGTGCGCCGAGCCTTGCGCTCTCCTTCCGGAGCATTCGCAACGAGTTCCCCATCTTCATCATACGCGTTGCCATCGAAATCGGTGAGCTCGTTATTCAACAAAAACCCGCGTCCCGGAACAACCATCCCCGATCCGAAATGCTGCTCAATCGTCGTGGTAATCGAGGCGACATTCCGATCGCGATCGACAATCGAAAAATGGGTCGTCGAAATTCCCTCTTCAACCGTCACAGTCCCCGCATGCTTCTCACTTGCACCCGGCGGAACCCCATACGAAACCGGGGTCGACAGCGCTTTTTCTGTTCCGAGTACCGCAGCACGTTCCGCCGCATAAGCTTTATCGAGCAATCCTTCGACCGGAACTTCGACAAAATCGGCATCGGCCAGATACCGGTTGCGGTCGGCAAAAGCGAGATTCTGCGCATCGGCCATCAAATGAATCGAATCGACACTCAGGGCCGCGGCCGAATCAAACCGAGTATTCTCCAAAAGATTCAAGGTTTCCCCAAGCGTAACCGCTCCGCTGGAAGGAAGATTCATTCCATAAACTTCATACCCGCGATAGTTAACGGAGATCGGCTCCCGCTCGACCGGAAGATAATTCGCCAGATCGCTCATCGATAAAACTCCCGGTCGGAGCTGATCATTCCGAACCGCAGCAACGATTTCGCGCGCAATTTCTCCTTCATAAAAAGTGGAAATTCCTTCTTGCGCAATCAGTTCAAAGGTATCGGCGAGATCGGGATTCCGAAAAAGATCTCCGGCCTGCAACGGCTCTCCATCCGGCCGGAAAAAAAGCTCCACCGTCGCCGGATAGTCTTGCAATCGCTCGACATGCGACCTCACGTTTCGGGCAAATGGCTCCGTAACAATAAAACCATCGCGGGCAATCCGAATCGCCGGCTCCAACGCTTCCGCAAGCGAAATCGTGCCGTAGTTTTCCAACAAATAGGCCATCGCCGCCAAAGTGCCCGGAACACCGACCGAATTCCCCCCGGTAATCCGCTGGCTGTAAGGAATCAATTTCCCCTCTTCATCAAGAAAAGCATCGGGACCAAAGCCCTCCGGCGCCTCTTCGCGTCCGTCGATATTGACCACCTTGCCCGTTTCCGATTCATAAAGAACGAGAAAAGCCCCGCCGCCGATTCCGCTCGCATACGGCTCCGTCACAGTGAGAACAAACTGCGCCACCGCGGTCGCATCAAAAGCATTTCCTCCAGCACGCAAGGTTTCCAAAGCTGCCATCGTCGCCTGATGAGAAGCGGTGCTGACCATCCCGTTTCTCGCCAGATAAGGTCCCGACGCGCCCGGACCAAAACTATCGCGAATCTCGCGGATCACATCCGGATCGGAGGGGTCAACCGCCTGCGAAAAACCGGACGTTTTAAAAACCAACAGCGGCAGGACCGCAACAAAAAGAAGGTATCGGTGTCTCATAAGGTATATAAATGGGATCATCAGTTTTGATAGTTGTAACCTGTCAGCAAGATGAGTTCCAATACAATCAACGTAAACGTTCGCTTCCCGCGGGCAAATCTTTCCACGAAAGGGCTCACAATCATGTCTCACATTCGCCGCCTCCTCTCCGCTGCTCTCCTTTTTTCGGCCCCGTGGATCCTCTTTGCAGAAAACGAAGAACGTTTCAGCGAAGCGGAACTCGATCAAATGCTCGCGCCGATCGCGCTCTATCCAGACGCCCTTCTCGCACAAATCCTGACGGCTTCAACATATCCGCTCGAAATTGTCGCAGCCGAACGATGGCTCCAGGAACACAAAAACCTCGAAGGCGATCAAGCTGTCGAAGCGGCCGAATCAAAAAACTGGGACCCGAGCGTCACCGCCCTCGTCGCCTTCCCTGATATTTTAAAACGGATGAACGACGATCTCGAATGGACCCAGCGTCTCGGTGAAGCCGTCCTGATCCAACAGGAAGAGGTCATGGCCTCCGTCCAAAAACTCCGCGAAAAAGCCTACACCGCAGGAAATCTCCGTTCGCACGAAGAAGTCGAAGTCCGCCGCGAAAAAGAGATTATCTACATCGAGTCATCCAATCCACGGGTCGTCTACGTGCCCTACTATAATCCGACCATCGTTTACGGCTCCTGGTGGTGGCATTCCCATCCGCCGGTTTATTGGGGACCATCGACCTTCGTTTCGATCCGCACCGGCAGCACGCGGATCGTTTGGAGCAGTGGATATCGTTTTTCCACGCACTATTTTTACAGCCGTCCTGACTGGCACCGCCGCCATATCGTCGTGCACCACCACTACCACAACCGGCAAAAACCGAATTACGTCCATCGGTCGCGCCGGGACTGGGATCGATACAGCAGCGACAACCGCTGGCAACATCAGCCAAGACACCGCCGAGGCGCTCGTTACCAAAGCACAACCGCACGCGAACGTTTCTCCCATAGAAATCATCCGACAGAAACAACCCGCACCGCACGCGAGCGCCCAAATTCTGCAAATCCTGCGATCCAAAATCGCGCCGAACGTCGTTCTGAAGCCGTCCGCAGCAATCGGGCCGTGAGCCCGGAACAAATCCAACAGCGCTTGGCCCGCAGTCGCGAAGAGCGACGAAACACCCAACGCCGCATTGAGCGCCCAACAAGTCAAAACAACGCCCGCAGATCGGTGACGGTCGAACAGACTCCGCAAAGACCAAACCCGAGACAACCTTTTGTCAGCAACCAAAACCGACGGAGTTCACCGACCGTTCGCTCCGAGCAACCGACAGCTCAGGAAAACCATTCGAACCGAACAAACAGACGTAGCCGCGAATCAAATGCAACTTCTCCGATGATTCGCCAGAGAACGCCCGAAGCCCGCTCTTCAAATTCGACACCAACAGTTGAAAGACCGAACCGCCCGACCCCACGTGCGGAACGCCCTCAACACCGATCTCGCGAACGAAGTGCGATGAGAAACGCTAATCGTGTAAGGTCGCAAACAACACGCCCGACTTCTCAAAATACGGAGTCGGTCCGCCGCCAGCGTCCCCAACGCAGCGAGATGAGAAACACCAACCGCGAACGTCCCCGAACTCCAAGAACCGATACCAGCGCCAGAAACCGGTAAAAACTTGGGACGGAAAATGCGAAAATTGGTTGGGTTGGCTTTGATTACGTCGCGGATAAATTCGCCTTGTGTGCCGGTATCCTGCCCCAGCGTCGCCCCTGGTTTTTCCACCTTGACCGCATAGTCGCGGAAATCCGGCAGTTCCAGATCCTTCAACAGCAGACCACCGTTGGCGTGAGGATTGGCGCTCATGCGACGTGCGCCCTGCGGCGCAAGATCCGCGAACTCGGCGCGTAGTTTGCCCGAGTCATCGAACAGCTCCTGCGGACGATAGCTCTGCATCCATTCTTCCAGAATTTTAATATGGTCGGGATGACTCATGTCGCCCATGGGCACTTGGTGCGAACGCCACGTGCCTTCGGTGAGTTTGCCGTCCACTTCCTTCGGACCCGTCCACCCCTTGGGTGTGCGAAGGATAATCATCGGCCAGCTCGGTCGAGTTTTGAAACCGTGGGTCCGTGCCTCATCTTGAATGCGCCGGATGTCCGCGGTCACCTCGTCGAGGGTGGTAGCCATCAGCTCATGCATGGTGTCGGGATCATCGCCCTCGACAAAATGCGGGGTGTAACCGTAGCCCCGAAACAATGCTTCCAACTCGTCGTGCGGAATACGAGCCAGGACGGTGGGGCTGGCAATTTTGTAGCCGTTTAAATGCAGAATGGGAAGGACGGCGCCATCGTGCACCGGATTGAGAAATTTGTTCGAGTGCCAGCTCGTGGCGAGCGGGCCGGTTTCTGCTTCGCCGTCGCCGACGACGCAAGCCGCAATCAAATCGGGATTGTCAAACACCGCACCGAAAGCGTGAGAGAGGGCATAGCCCAACTCGCCTCCCTCGTGGATGGAGCCCGGAGTTTCCGGCGCGACGTGACTCGGAATCCCTCCGGGGAAGGAAAACTGCTTAAAGAGCCGACGCATGCCGTCGGCATCTTGCGAGATATTGGGATACACTTCACTGTAAACTCCCTCGAGGTAGGAATTCGCCACCAGAGCGGGCCCGCCATGGCCGGGTCCCGTGATGTAGATAACATCAAGATCGTGCGACTTGATGACGCGATTCAGATGAGCATAAATAAAGCTCAATCCCGGTGATGTGCCCCAGTGCCCCAGCAGTCGCGGTTTGATATGGGACAGCTTGAGCGGTTCTTTCAGCAGGGGATTGTCGTAGAGATAAATTTGCCCCACCGACAGATAATTCGCGGCACGCCAATATGCGTCGATCGCCTGCAATTGTTCCGGGGTGAGAGTTTTGGTTTTAGCTTTGGTCTTCATATTTATAGCGATGTACGAGCACGTGGGTTGAGTAAAAGCTGGATAGATCGGGAGATCATCAATTCTTCGTTCGTCCGGATGACGCGCACGCTCACGCGACTGTCTTCTGCGGAAATGATCGCCGCATGTTCGGCGTTTTGGGACGCCTCCAATTCGAGACCTAGGAAATCGAGACCTTCGCAGATGCGGGCGCGAATGGAAGCTTGGTTTTCACCAATGCCGCCGGAGAAAACCAGCGTGTCGAGTCCGCCGAGCACGGCTGTGTAAGCGCCAATCGTCTTTTTGATTTGGTAACAAAACATCGCCACCGCCTCCGCCGCCCGTTTGTCCTCGGTTTCGCGGACGAGTAAGTCGCGCAGATCGGAACTGACTTCAGAAACCCCGAGTAATCCCGATTCGCGGTTCACGAGCTCGTCGAATTGCGACGCAGTCATTTCCTCACTGCGAGCCAGAAACGCACTCAGTCCGGGATCGATATCACCCGACCGCGTGCTCATCATCACACCGGCGGAGGGCGTAAAAGCCATCGTCGTATCCAGGCTGCGTCCATCGCGCACGGCGGCCAGGCTCGCGCCGTTGCCGAGATGGGCGAGAATGATTTTTCCGCACGCCGCGCTCGCCCCCGACAGCCTTTGCAACTCCTCCATAAGAAACGCATAAGACAATCCGTGAAATCCGTAACGGCGAACCCCTTGCGCTTCGTAACGTCGGGGAATCGGTAGCAACTGGGCCACTCGTGGCAGGGTTTGGTGAAAGGCCGTGTCAAAACAGGCGATTTGCGGCACATCGGAAAACTTCGCGACGCAGGCATCCATCAGCGCGATGGCCGCCGGGAGGTGGTGCGGCGCAAAGGAATGGATGCGCCGTAGTTCCGTCAGCATCTCCTCATCCACGCGTGCGGGATCAGCATAATGCGGTCCGCCGTGAACCACCCGATGGCCTATGGCGCTGAAGCGAGAAACTCCCGATGCCGCCAGATGCTGAAGTAAATAATCCAATCCGACGGCATGCTCCGGAGCGGAGATTCCGACGCGTTCGGATGACGTATCGTCGTTTCCTTTTGATGTAAAAGTCGCTTGGGTTGAGCCAATTCTATCAATGCCTCCGGAAGAAAGCAGAGTCGAGGATACGTCATTCTTAAAAAGAGCGAATTTAAGGCTCGAAGAACCGGCGTTGAGAATGAGTAAAGGCTTCATAACACTTCAGGGATCAGTTAGAAGGAATCAGCTGAAATCCATAACTCGTTGTGCCAACGGCACCGTACTCTTTTCGACACCCGAACCATTGGACTCGGAAGGTTTATAGCCCGTTCCAATGTGAGTCGTCATTGGAAACACCAGGGTGTCGCCGTCGCGGTGGCCCCGGATGATCGGCTCCGTTTCACGGGTGACCGCTTCCACCAGTTCAGTGCGTGTCGTGCTGTCCATTTGCGAAAATGCCGGTATCGAAGTGGCGGCGCCGAGCACGGTGAGATGGACAAAACGCTCGGGTGCGGGCAACCGGATTTCCAGCGAACGCTCGATTATCCTGACGTTGCGAAACCCCGCGTCGTGGAGGAGGGTTCTCAGCTCTTCCGCATTCGACAGGGAAAAAGCGATATCAAGCGTATCCAACGGGACATCCAGGCGGCGCGCAACCGCCTCAAACAACGCCTGATGCAGCGGGTGCAGGTCCAGCGACCGCCACACATTGACGGCGACATCTCCACCCGCAACAAGCACCCGCCACATTTCTTGCAGAGCGGCTGCCCGATCAGGAAAGAACTGCAGCCCCTGCTGAGAAAGAACGAGGTCGAAGGCGGCATCGGGCAGTTTCAATTCCGTCGCATCGCCCTCCAGCCACTCGATGGCGGCACCGGTGGCGGGAAGAATGCGTCCGACGGCCAGCATCTCCGGATTTACGTCGAGTGCTACAACCCTGCCGTTGGCCCCCACGAGAGGGGCGACCTGCCGAGCCACGCTGCCCGTGCCGCTGGCAACATCAAGCACTCGCTGCCCGTCACGGGGCGTGATCTGTTCTAGCAGCACACGCGTAAAGGGATCGGCGATCGTGGGCCCAAGGTATTCCTCGTATGCTTGAGCCGGAGATTCTTGTTTGCTCATTAGTTTTTCTTTTCTGTATCCGAGTTTATGGCTGTGCGCGCTTTCTCCAAAGTCATCAGCATCGACAACGCGGGGTCTTTGAATTGCGCATGCCGAATCAAATCCCAATGTTGCCGCAAGTAGGTTTGAAGTGATTCGATAATATCGCCGAGAAGGATCACTTCACACGGATATTTTAAATGACCTGATCGCCGGGAACCAAAGGCCACTAATCTTACATAATGCCCGTGCTCCGAGCCACCTGAAAGGTCGGCAGTGCCCTGACGAATCAGATCGTCGACAGCAGGGTCGACATGCGATTCATCGCAGCATCCGAAGCGTGTAAGCACAGTTCGCAACACGCGTGGATCACGGGCGCCTCGATTGAGTTCCGCCTGCCCCTCCTTTACTTCACCAATGATCATATCCACTTTGCCGGGTACTGCGTTGAGCAGAAGGTCGGGTGACAATGCGTGATGCTTTCGCCCGCGTCTTCCGGGCACAACGTGCTGCGCATCTGGGAAACGAACCCCTAACACGTCGAGATCCGTCACCATCCGGTAACCTCCATGCTGGATCGATTCAATTACCGGATATTCTGTCGCGGTGAAGTAGCCGCAAAGATGCAGATAGGCCTGAACAATTGAAACAGCGGTGTCCATAGATCGTTTTTGTCAGCGTGTTGTTTATTCAGTTTGTCACTCAAGGCAGACAATCGCCCTCGGGAATGATCGTTGACCTATAATGATGCACGTCGCAGGAGTTGGGCATTGATTGCCACAATCACCGTGCTGGCGGACATCAGGATTGCCCCGACGGCGGGTGCAAGAAGCACGCCCGCCCAGGCCAATACGCCCGCCGCCAGCGGAATCGCCACAATGTTGTAGCCCGCCGCCCACCAGAGATTCTGCACCATCTTGCGGTAGCTGGCCCGGCTGAGACTCACGATTCTCGCCACGTCGCGCGGATCGCTTCGCACCAGCACCACGTCGCCCGCCTCCACCGCCACATCCGTGCCCGCGCCAATCGCGACTCCCACGTCCGCGGTCACCAGCGCCGGAGCGTCGTTTACGCCGTCGCCCACCATCGCCACCTTCCGGTCGCCTTGCTGCAATTCCTTGATCTTCTCGACCTTGTCCTCTGGCAGAACCTCCGCAAAAACCATATCGATTTGCAATTCCTTCGCCACGGCCTCGGCAACCGCCTTGGAGTCGCCCGTGAGCATCGCGACCTTGATTCCCATGGCGTGCAGACGCTCGATCGCTTCCCGCGATTCGGGTCGCACCGCATCGGCGATGGCGAACACGGCAAGCACGCGGTCTTCATCGATCAGGTAGGTTGCGGATTGCGCGCTGCCTGCCGCGGCCTCGGCCGCCTCCCGCATTCTCGCGCCGGGCTCGACGCCCAACTGCCTGAGCATGCCGGGCCCTCCGAGATAAAGCATCCTGCCATCGACTTTGGCGCGCACGCCGACGCCGGGCATCGACTCGAAGCCGTCCGAAGGCGGAACATCCACATCCTTCTCTTTCGCGCTCGTCAACAGAGCGGTGGCGATGGGATGCTCCGCATCGCGCTGCACCGACGCGGCCAATCGCAACGCGTCGTATTCCGTTATCTCATCCTCGACCGTCATCGAGACGACGCGATGCGAGCCGAGGGTAAGCGTCCCGGTCTTGTCGAAGACAACAACGTCGAGATTTCGAGCCTCTTCCAGCCCCCGCCGATCACGCACGAGCAGGCCGTTCGTTGCGCCCAGCGTCGTGGAAATTGCAACCACCAGCGGCACCGCCAGGCCCAGGGCGTGAGGGCAGGCGATCACCAGCACCGTGACCACGCGGGTGATCGTGAAATCCAGCGTGGCGCCGAACGCCAGCCAGGCGATTAGCGTCAGCACACCCGCGCCGAGCGCGACAAACGTCAGATAAAACGCCGCCCGATCCGCCAGAGCCTGCGCCCGTGATCGCGACGTCTGAGCCTGCTCGACCAGCCGCATGATGCCGGCCAAAGCGGTCTTCTCCCCGGTGCCGGTGACTTCCACGCGCAGCGACCCCTGACCGTTGACCGTGCCGGCGATGACCTTGTCCCCATCGTGTTTCTCGACGGGTTTGGATTCGCCGGTGATCATCGCTTCATTGACGCTGCTCTTGCCGCGACTGACCACACCGTCGGCCGGGATGCCCGCGCCGGGACGGATGAGCACCAGGTCGCCGTCCTGCAATTGATCGACCGTCACCTCCTCGGTCTGATCGTCGCCGGTGATCCGCAGTGCCGTGTCGGGCAGCAGTTTGGCCAATTCCTTGAGCGCTCCCTGAGCCTGAAAGATCGAGCGCATCTCGATCCAGTGGCCGAGGAGCATGATCGTCACCAGCGTCGCCAGCTCCCACCACAACGCCTGGCCGGGATACCCCAGCGTGACCGCCACGCTGTAAACGAACGCCACGATAATCGCCAGCGAGATCAGCGTCATCATCCCCGGCAGACGATCCGCCAGTTCGTGCCATGCGCCCTGAAGAAACACCCAGCCGCCGTAGAAAAAGACGAGCGTCCCGAAGATCGCCGGGATGAACTGCGAACCGGGGAACTGCGGGGCGGTGTAGCCGAGCCAGTGCTGGAGCATCGGCTCCCAGATCAGCGCCGGAATCGTCAGCGCGAGGGCAATCCAGAACTTGTCGCGGAACATCTCCACGCTGTGCCCGGCGTGCTTGTCATGGCCGCCGTGGCCGCCGTGGTCGCTCTCTCCCGCACCGTGGTGATGCGATTGGTGGTCGTGGTCGTGGTGGCCGTGTGAATGGCTGGTTTTCTTGTTCATAGATCAATCGTCGGGTTAGGTGGGCAGAATAATTAATTAAAAATAAGTCAGTCGTTTTCTCGGTCGCGAGCTCTTCGAACAGTAGCGAAAGCAACGGCAATGGCCATCGTGCCGCCAAGTAATAGCAGAGCGATTCCCAGCGCATGATGCCAGCCAGGCAAGGCAACCAGCAAAGCTCCTCCCAGCACGAACGATGCGGCGATAACTCCACTCGTCAGCCGCTCCACGGATCGGGCGATCCGGGCCGTGCGGGCTTCCAGCACCGGCACTTGCATGCGTCCGACGGTACCGTCGGCGAGACGACGGAGAACTCTGCGGGCGTCCCCCGGCGACTCCCGAACAAACGCCTCCATTTCCACGCTCCACTCCCGCGTTCGCAGCAAGAACTCCTCCACTTTATTAAAGCGCTTCTCAAGTTCGCTCATCTCGGCCCGGAAAAGCGCGAGAATGTCCACCTCGGGATCGACGGCTCGCAAAACCCCCTCCATGATAAGGAAGACGCGGGTAAGAAGCAGGAGCTCGCTCGGATTTCGCAACCCTCGTCGGGAACCGATTCGCACAAGAGATCCCAGCGCCTGCCCAACCGACACGTCCTTGGGAGGCCGATTGTGAATCTCTTCGATAAGTCGGGAAAGCTCCTCCTCCAGTTCGAATCTGGAGAGTGTTTCGTCGGCGATTCCCATCTCGATGTAAGCATCCGCCGCCGCCCGAACTTTTTTCCCCACCAATGCCATCAGCAATTGCCCAAAAGAAATCCGGACATCCTCTCTCAGGCTGCCCACCATCCCAAAGTCGTGCAGGCAAAGGCGTCCGTCGGGAAAAACGAACAGATTTCCCGGATGAGGATCGGCATGGAACAGACCTTTTTCAAAAACCTGACGAACCAGCAGAGAGGCCAGGGTCTGCACGATCATTTGCCGCTGGTCGGGATGGGCTGCGGCGTAGCGGTCCACGCGAACGCCGCAGGAATATTCCTGAGTAAGGACAGTTTCCCCGGAGAGATCCAGGAGGGCGTCCGGCATCCAAAGGTTCGGCACATCCGCCAGCCTTTCCCGAAAAGTGACGATGTTGGCCGCCTCTTCACGAAAGTCGATCTCAAGCCGGAGAGAGCTTCCCAACTCCTCAACAAGTTTTGTTGGGTTGAGTCCCCGAACACCTGGCACAGCGGCTGCGGCCAAGCGGGCCAGCGCGGAAAGCACCCCGAGATCGCGCCGCACTTCCTCCGCGAGCATGGGGCGCCGAACCTTCACAACCACCTCCAGCCCCGCATGAGTGCGCGCCAGGTGTGCCTGGGCAATCGTCCCGGTGGCCAGAGGTTTCGAATCGAACTCCGCGAACAGTTCTTCCGGCGGACTCCCGAATTCCGCCAGAAACGCGGAGCGAATATCCTCAAAGGCAACGGGCGGCGTTTCATTCTGAAGACTCTCCAGCTCGCGAATATAATCATCCGGGAGCAGGTCGCGCCGGAGCGCGAGGACCTGTCCGAACTTCATGAATACCGAACCGAGTTCTTCGATCGCCGTCCGAACCGCATGGGGCGGCGGGGGCTTCCCCGATCCAAGAACCCGAAGAATGCCATGTTTCCGCAGGATGCCTGAAACGCGCCAAAGGCCCGGGGTCGCGCGGAGGGTTTGAAAAAGATCAAGTTTACGTTTCATAATCAAGAGGGCGGGTTTTCCGGTTTTTGCCCAATTCGCCCCAAATGCCCACTCCGACTCCTGTCAATACGACTGCGGATCCGAGCCATGCCACCGGGCGGAGTGATTCGCCTCCGATCAGCACCGCCAGCAGCAGGCCGACTACCGGAACAAAAAACAAGTTGAGCGCCAGCGGTCCGGCCGCGGTCCGGCGAAGGAGCCAAAACCAAATAACCGTCACGAGGGCTGTCTCTGCCAAAGCCAGAAACGCGAGCACCCGCAGAAACTCCGGACTCCAATGAATGGGCGGCTCGCCCGCGAGCAGGCTTGCGATCAATAACATCGTTCCTCCGGTCAAAAGTTGCCACCCCGCCAAAGCCAGCCAATCGCCGTCCGGCGCAAGGTAGCGGACTAAAACCGTGCCGATAGCGGCGCTGCTCGACGTCAGGATGGCAATGGGAACACCCGGCATCGCGACAAATCCCCCGGAGTTTCCGCTCAGCACAATAATCGTCACTCCGGCGATTCCGAGAATCACCGCGCCGATCTTCGTGATGGTTAACCGTTCGCGAAGAAAGATTGCTGCCAGCATAATGACAAACAGCGGTTGCAGGTTGCCGAGAATTGACGCGAGTCCGGCCCCGGCGTAAACCGGGGCAAGAAACATCCCGGCATAGGTCAGCGCGGTGGCAAACAGCCCGAGCGGCAAGACCCAGACTCGCCGTGACGGTGCCGGTAAGAGCGGCTGGCGGAAGAACATCGCCGCCAGCAATATCGTCACCCCCGCGACAAGTACCCGCAGGCTCGCAAACCGGAGTGGCGCGCTGTGCTCCAAGCCCTTCAGGATTCCGATGTAACAGTATCCTGAGACAAGAGCGATGCCCGCGACCAAACCGGCTTTGATTGCCGGATGAAGCGGCCGCGTTGGCGAAACGGCTTGCTCTGTCACTCCTTTGTGTTCCTGTTTCCACCGCCAAAAAGATTGTAAAGTGCGGCGAGCGTCGCCCCGAAGAGCCAGGCAATCCCAAACGTGTTAATCAGACCCAACGCAGCCGTGCCGAAGCCGACATCGAGCATCAGTATCGGCTCCATGTCGAAGCCGTGGAAAAGGCTGTTGAAAAATACGACCATTTCCTCCCGCCCGGCAAAAAGCATCACCAGCACGCAGCCAGTGTAAAGAATCGCTGCCGCCGTGCCGGTCGCCAGGCCAAAACGCAATGGATGAAGTCGTGTATTCATTTCGATTTCGGAGCCTTTCCGTGACCGTGAGCGCCATGACGGCCCATCATCGCGAAGTGAATGACGTGGCACGCCACCATCAGAACGATAAAGATGCTGAAAGTCGCGCTGCTGCTGACCCCGAAAAGCGGGAGCACAAAGATCAGCAACAGCGGAATCCCGCATCCGAGAACCATCATCAACGCATGTTTCATATAATAATATAATAGTAACTCCGATTCGTAAGATAGCCTTTGAGATGTTTTAACGAGTAGAGGTTTCCATGGCCCGACGGGCGATGTGCCGCACCGCCTCGCGCGCATCCAGCTCCCGCGTCGTGTTTCCGGCCCGGGCATAATACTTGTCAATGTTTCCCTCCCGGCAATAGACGGGATCCTGGGAAGCTTCCACCACCACCCGGCAAACTACCTGATCCTCGATTGTGTAAAACAGGCAGTGAATCAATGCACAGGAATCTCCACCCAACCCCGATCGTACAAGGTTCATCAGCGATCGCTGAAATCCGTCACTGCCTTTATGGCCCAAGCTCTCGAAATCGCTCTGCAACCCGAGAATGCTTCCATCATCCGCCACTCCGATCAGCAGATCTCCGCCCCGATGGTTCATGAACCCGGCGATCGTTTTTACAATCGCCGTCTCCAGAGCCTTGTTGAGCTTCCCCGCTTTGTCGTCCCAACGAAGGGAAGTCTTGAACTCGACTCGATCGGTCTCGCCCTTTTCAATCAATTGGGGAAGGTCCATTCCCAATCTCCGCTCCAGCCGCCCGACATTTCGGCGCTGCTCCGCCAGCGCCAGGTGATAATATCCGAAACCAAGCCCCACGAGCATGCCGACGCCGATGTAGATGAGCGTCATCGGCAGCATCGCCGGAGAGAGAATGTTCGCGAACCCACCGACAACACTCCAAAAGCCTTCCCCGGCGGCATCGCCCCCCGAGGCCTCCATCCAGCGAACGATCATGCTGGCCGGGTGAAAAACCAGAAGACCGCTGGCACCGCCAGCGGCCGCATGAAGAGCGAGACTTCGGATTCGAGAAAAAGCCCGTTTCTTCATGGCAACGCCTCGCAAAATGGCCGCCGCCGCCCGGCTGGCCCCAGCGGATGGCGGCGCGAAAATTGTGTTTGCTCGTTCATTACTTATTAGAACGCTCTAAAACGGCAAATCCCTCAAAAAAAAGCCGAATCCAACCGATTACGGTTTTCCGTCATCCTCCTCGCCGGGTTTCGCAGGCCGGGAGCGGTCTCCTCGGCGCACCCGCCAGGCCACGAAAAGAATCAGCGCGATCAAAATCACGCCACTGGCCCATGTGACAATTTCAGGATTCATACTTCGCCTCCATGATTTGCTGTTCTTGAGATACGGATGTTCTTCCAGAACTCTTTCCGCGGAATGAACCGGGGAACTCTTTTTTGATATTCCCGATACTCGTCGCCAAATTCCGCCAACACCGCACGCTCCTCCCTCAGTGCCAAAAACGTGTAGGCCGCCACTATGACCGGAAACAGAGCTACGGAAATGATCGTCGGCCAATGAACGATACCTTCGCCGAAGACGATCAGAAAAAAGCCGGTGTACTGCGGGTGACGGACCACTGAATAGAGACCGTCCGTGGCCAGCCGCTTCCTCTTTCGTGCGATGTAGATCTCCCTCCATCCTTGGGCGACCACTGACAAACCGAAAAAAACGATCACATAACCAATGACCATCGCGACAATATGGGCGAGGTTCGTTCCAAAAAGCTGCGCCCAAAGATTGCCACCTTCGGTCCAATAAACGTCCAGTCCAAAGAAACGCCCAAGAAGATAGATCGTCAGCGGAAACCCGTACATTTCCGCATAAAACGCGATGATGAACGCTTGCACCACGCCCGCCTGCGTCCACTCTTTCCAGCTTCGTGGAGCGAAATAACGATAGAACATCCAGGAAAGAAAAACG
>Ga0079225_10001243_pt1 | contig 14202 bp, 14 predicted proteins | sample Poulit2012_FD_76344 | JGI IMG/M metagenome (GOLD analysis project Ga0079225, IMG submission 76344) | Agricultural soil microbial communities from Georgia to study Nitrogen management - Poultry litter 2012 | ecosystem: Environmental > Terrestrial > Soil > Agricultural land | place: USA: Georgia...
GTACAGGGCTTGGAACTGGCAAGATGTGTCGCTATGAATATTGGAGCAATAAAAACCTATGGCTCTATCGAGAGGAAGTATGGAGAATTAATGATTCCACAACGTTCTACAACATAACCTTATTAAACAACTTTTTCCCTTCTTTCACCATTTGCTCATCGATTTCATTGAGCAGGACCACTTCAGTAATTGGACCAATACCTTTGTTATTAACATACCTCGGATCTTTTTGAGCTGCTCCCGGCTGGGTCACATTTACTTTTCTGTTGTTTTCGGGAATTTCTTCGCCTTCAAAAACAGTGTCTTGTTCGGTTTTAGCGGTATCTTTTACTTCGGAATCACCTGATTTGTCATTCCTCGGATTTACACAAGCAGTTAAGGACAAAAACAATAGGCAAAACGCGAAATAGACAATAGCTTTCATAATAAATCTCATTTGGTTAACCGATATAAAATTAAGCAATAGACCGCTAAAAATAAGTTAATCGCAATTTTTTAACAGTATATTTCATAATTAAACAAAACGCATTTATTGAGAGCCTAGTTATCAACTCGAATAGCTTGCAAAAAATAATCCCGGAAGAAGACTCCCGGGATTTAAATATTTTAAAATTATATTTATTTATTATTGTTCACTGGGATGCATAAAAGCTTGTTTTTCCAGCAACTCTTCATCTGACTCCACGTGATCTTCATCGGGGATACAGCAATCTACCGGACAAACCGCAGCACATTGTGGTTCCTCGTGAAAGCCCATGCACTCTGTACATTTATCGGTCACGATATAATATAAGTCATCGCTTACCGGATCCTGTTCTTCATCGGCATCTACTTCCTTTCCGTTAGGTAATACTACATCTCCCTTGAGTTCAGTTCCTTCAGAATATTTCCAAGGATCCATACCTTCATATATAGCATTGTTGGGGCACTCTGGTTCACAAGCTCCGCAATTAATACAATCGTCTGTTATGATAATAGCCATTGTGATATTGTTTAAGGATGCATTTTGGCGAAAAAACGTCCAAAATTTATTGCAAGAAATGATTAGAAATAAAACTTGGTCGCTTTAAACCAATTACACCACAAATGATTTGTAATTTTGTACAAATTTAACCCCAATACAACTCATAACCAAATAGAATGAATTTAAATAATCGCAAACAGGCTTTTATCAAGTTGGGCAAGTTTTTAAAAGAATATACTTCCAGCACTCCAAATTTTTCTAAACCTGAAAAAGAAAAGGTTCAATTGTTAGACGAAACCATCTCCAACGCCATAGTTCACAACGGCTGGTTTACTAAACCCGACATCCATTTTAGTTTGAAACAGTGGGCTGATCAGCTTACTTCATCAAACTTGGATAACTGGTTACAACCCTATTCATTCAAAGAAGAGACTCCAAAAACCGTTGCTATTATTATGGCGGGAAACGTTCCCTTAGTCGGTTTTCATGATTTCTTAAGTGTTTTAATCTCAGGAAATAAAGCTTTGGTCAAGCAATCTTCCAAAGACAAACACCTGCTGCCTTTTATCGCTGATTTTCTCACCCAAGAAAATTCAGATTTTGCAAATCGAATTGAGTTTACCGATGAAAGATTAACAGATTATGACGCGGTAATCGCTACCGGAAGTAATAACACCGCAAGATATTTTGAATATTATTTTTCCGATAAACCCCATATTATTCGCAGAAATAGAAATTCTGTTGCTGTTTTAACCGGAGACGAAACACAAAAGGAATTGGAACTTTTAGGCGAAGATATTTTCAGGTATTACGGATTGGGTTGCCGAAACATATCCAAAATATTTATTCCGAAAAATTATGATTTTGATAATTTTTTTCGAGCTATTTATAAATGGAATCCTATTATAAATTCACATAAATACGCCAATAACTATGACTATAACAAAGCGGTGTATTTGATGAGCGAATTTAAAATTATTGAAAATGGTTTTTTTATACTCAAAGAAGACTCTTCTTATGCTTCTCCGATTGCTTGTTTGTTTTATGAAACCTATCAGGACTTAGAAAATTTGACTAAAAAGCTAAAACGAGATTCGGCACTCATTCAGTGTGTGGTTTCCTCGAATACCTTGCCTATAGAAACCTTGGATTTCGGTCAAACTCAGCGGCCAAAACTAACCGATTATGCAGACGGAGTGGATATTTTACAATTCCTGTCAAAATAAAAAATCTCAATAACCTGCTAAGGCTAAGAAAACTTTGTATTTTTATCCAGAAATTTAAAACGATATTTTTATTTCAATCGTTTTCAATTTTTAAACTAATCAATTTTTAAAATTAAACTCAAAATGAAAAAAGATAATTTCGGCGCAGGACCTTGTATTTTACCTCCCAGTGTTTTTGAACAAGCTTCACAAGCGATATTAGATTATAATGAATCCAGTCTTTCCCTTTTAGAAATTTCACACCGGAGTTCGGAGTTTACTGAAATCATTGAGGAAGCTCAGCAAACCGTTTTAGAACTTACGGGACTAAAAGGCAAAGGATATTATCCCCTGTTTTTACAAGGTGGTGCCAGCATGCAGTTTTTAGCGATTGCTTACAATCTTTTACAAAATAAAGCAGCTTACCTCAATACCGGCCGTTGGGCTTCCAATGCGATAAAAGAAGCTAAGCTTTTTGGAGAGGTGATTGAAGTCGCCTCTTCTGCTGATAAGGATTTCACGTATATCCCTAAAAATTATAAAATTCCCGAAGGAATAGATTATTTTCATTGTACGAGCAATAACACTATCTATGGAACGCAGATGAAAGATTTCCCTGATGTAGATGCTCCGCTGATTTGCGATATGAGTAGTGATATTCTTTCCAGAGACATCGACTTTTCTAAGTTCGATTTAATTTATGCAGGAGCACAGAAAAATATAGGAACTTCAGGAGCCACTTTAGTCTTGGTCAAAGAAGATATCCTTGGTAAAGTAGATCGTCAAATTCCTTCAATGTTGGATTACCAGCTACAGATTTCCAAGAATAGTCTTTTCAACACGCCTTCGGTATTATCGATTTATGTTTCTATGTTAACGCTACGTTGGTTAAAAGAACAAGGCGGGCTAAAAGCGATAGAGGCTAAAAACCAAGAGAAAGCTGATTTGCTCTATGCGCAAATCGACAACAATCCGGCTTTTAAAGGAGTAGTGGCAAAAGAAGACCGCTCTTTAATGAATGTAGTTTTTAAACTTACCGATGAATCTCGACAAAAAGAATTTGATAAGGCTTGTGAAGAAGCTGGTATTATCGGAATCAAAGGTCACCGAAGTGTAGGAGGGTATCGCGCTTCTCTATATAATGCGCTTCCATTGAGAAGCGTTGAACATTTAGCGGAAATTATGAAATGGTACGGGCGTGAATCTTAAACACCCCATTTTTAAAATTATCTGAAAAATTAAAAATAAAACCTATGAAAGTACTTGCCAATGATGGCATTTCTCAAAGCGGCGTCAAAAAATTAGAAGAGGCCGGCTTTGAAGTAATCCAAAAGAAAGTAGCTCAAAACCAATTGGTTGACTATCTCAACAAACACCAAATCCAAATCATCTTGGTACGCAGCGGTACAGAAATCCGCAAAGATTTAATCGATGCGTGCGACTTGAAACTCATCGGTCGCGGTGGAGTTGGTTTAGACAACATCGATGTGGAATACGCTATGGAGAAAGGAATTAAAGTGATCAACACCCCGGCGGCTTCTTCAAGAAGTGTGGCTGAACTGGTTTTTGCCCACCTGTCTGGCGGTATTCGGTTCTTGCACCTTGCCAACCGTGAAATGCCGTTGGAAGGAGAAGCAAATTTCAAAATGATGAAAAAAGCTTTTAAAGGACGAGAATTAAAAGATAAAACCTTGGGTATTCTCGGGTTTGGTAAGATTGGAAGAGAGGTAGCCAAAATTGCATTGGGGATTGGAATGAAAGTGTTGGTCAATGATTTGAACTTTGAAGATAATACGGAAATTCCGGTAGAATTGAGCTTTTTCGACGGACAAAAAGTCACTCTTTCAGTCGAACAGGTCACCAAAGAAACGCTGCTAAAAACTTCAGACTTCATCAGTCTTCACGTACCTCAACAAAAAGACTTCATCATTGGAAAAGAGGAGATAAAGATGATGAAAAAATCTGCTGGATTGATCAATGCGGCTCGTGGTGGTGTGGTTGATGAAATCGCACTCGATGTAGCTTTAGCCGAAGAACGATTGTCTTTTGCGGCGCTCGATGTTTTCCAAGCAGAACCCAATCCGCCGATTAAACTATTGATGAACCCGAGTATTTCTCTCAGTCCACACGTGGGCGGATCTACCGCCGAAGCGCAAGAACGTATCGGAGTGGAATTGGCCGATCAAATCATCGCTTTTTTTGGGAAGCAGAATTAATATGTTATAACATCAACACTTTCAAGAAGTGTTTATCATTAAAATTCACCCGCTTATTTTATGATGAGCGGGTGTTTTTTTATCTCAACCTTCAATCACCTAACTTCATAAAAAGTCTTTTAATAATAAGAAGTGCTCTCCCTTTTAATCCTACACCAAAAGATATTTCTATAGAGTAACTATTATTCTAAACCCACAACAAGCTATAAATCATTTTAAAAAAATATCGCTCCTATTTTCAGGTCCAAAGAAATCTCTACTGCACTATAAGGCTTTCCGATAAGTTTTAACTACATTTAACAAGTTTTGCATAACACGCAAAAGAACAACTTATCACTGCATATTATTTATGAAAATTTCCACACGATTCTCCAGATTTACATTGCTAAATTTATTTTGCTTATTTCTGTTCACCAGTCCTTCAGCACTTGCACAAGAAGCTTTTATCACTTTATGGGAGGTTGATTCTACTACTTATATTAAAGAATTCAAACTTAAAGTATTTACCAAAGGGGAATATTCTTATTCGTGGGAAGAACTCAATAATTCCAAAAATAAAGGAGCAGGACATGCTGTCGAAAACCTTACTATTGAACTTCCCAAATCGGGAAAATATATCCTAAAAATCACGCCCGAAGGCGAGGATCCTTTTCATTATTTCCGAGTAAATATGGCTCATTATTCCATCATACTTTTAGATATCATGCAATGGGGACAAGCAAAATGGAGCTCTTTGAATAATTCTTTCTCCTCCTTAAATAAATCTTTAAAAATTTCTGCTAAAGACACTCCAAATTTAAGTGCAGTTACAGATATGGCAGGAGCATTCCATAGTACTTCTATCACCGAAGCACCCAAAATAAATGACTGGGATGTGAGTCCTGTAGAAAACATGGCTTCATTGTTTGCTCAATCTAAAAATTTCAATTTAGATATTTCAAAATGGGATGTTAGCCAAGTTACGGATATGAAAGCCATGTTTAATGGAGCGACTAAATTCAATCAAGACCTATCTCAATGGGAGGTGCGGAACGTCACGAATATGTCTCTTATGTTTAGTAAAGCTGTTAATTTTAATCAGGATTTATCTCGATGGAATGTCAGTCAAGTTGAAGACATGTCCTTTATGTTCAGCGGGGCCGAAAACTTTAATGGTTCAATAGGAAACTGGGACACTTCAAGTTTAACTAATATGATGGGGATTTTCTATAACGCTATTAATTTCAATCAGAATATTAATAATTGGGACGTCAGTCAAGTGGAAAGTATGATGGCAGCTTTTCACGGGGCCGAAAATTTCAATCAACCGCTAAACCAATGGAATACCAAAAGTCTCAAACACATGAGTTCGCTTTTTCAAAAAGCCGAAAATTTCAATCAAGATATTTCAAATTGGGACATCAGTCACGTAGATGATATGTCATCGGTATTTAGCGAAGCCTTCGCGTTTAATCAAGATATAGGAAATTGGAACACTTCCAAGGTCAAAAAAATGAGTCAACTTTTTGTCCTGGCTGAAAACTTCAACCAAGATATTTCTGATTGGGATGTCAGCCAGGTTGAACAAATGGATTATATGTTTCACTGTGCTTCAGACTTCAACCAACCTCTAAACAATTGGGATGTAAGCAATGTATCTAATATGCAACAAATGTTTCATGGCGCTAAAAGTTTTAATCAACCTTTAAACACCTGGAAGCTTCAGAAAATAAGAAACCTTTATGCTATGTTTTATAAAGCGGAAAGCTTTAATCAAGATTTGAATTCTTGGGATATCAGCAAAGTAACGGACTTGAGTTTTATGTTTGCCGAGGCGATCAGTTTTAACGGAAACATTGCGGATTGGGACACCGGGAAGGTTGAAAACATGCGCAGTATGTTTATGGGCGCCTTAGACTTCAACCGAGATATCTCTAATTGGAATGTCAGTCAGGTGGAAGATATGAGAGAGTTATTTTGGAAAGCAAGTAGCTTCAATCAGCCGATTGGCCAATGGGAAGTGAGTAAAGTCAAAGATATGGGAGCTACATTTTCTAAAGCATTTGAGTTTAATCAAAATATAAGTGAATGGGATGTCAGTCAAGTTGAAAACTTTCACAATATGTTTTACGACGCCATCAGTTTTGATCAACCCATAGGAAACTGGAACACCACACAAGCAAAAGATATGTTTGGAGTCTTTCACGGGGCTTCTTCTTTTAATCAAAATTTATCTAATTGGGATATTTCGAAAGTAACCAACACTGAAAATATGTTTAGAAATGCCAGATCATTTAATGGAGATATTTCAGATTGGGATGTGAGTCGGGTGAAAATTATGAAAGGAATGTTTCAGGAGGCGCATGCTTTTAATCAACCTATAGAAAATTGGGACGTCAGCAAGGTGATGGATATGTACGCGATGTTTTGGAATGCCAAAAATTTTAATCAACCCTTGAATAAATGGAATACTTCAAACTTACAAAATATGGCATACCTCTTCGGAAAGACCGATTCCTTTAACCAAGATATCAGCGCTTGGAAGGTGAGCAAAGTAACCGATATGATATACGCCTTCAGTAAAACCAAGGCTTTCAACCAAAACCTAAATAATTGGAATACCGCCAGTTTGAAAAATATAAAAGGGATATTTTATGAGGCAGAAGCTTTTAATAAACCTCTTGAAAATTGGAACACTGAAAAGGTTAAAGACATGAGTTTTAGTTTTGGCTACACGGAGAATTTCAATCAACCATTGGCCAAATGGAGTACCGCTAACACCAAAACCATGGAAGAAATGTTTTGGGCAAGCCAAAAATTCAATCAACCGATAGAAGATTGGAACATGGAAAATGTCACCAATCTCAAAGGAATGTTTGGCATGTCAACTGCTTTCAATCAGCGTTTAAACAATTGGAATTTATCTTCCGCAGAAAATTTGGATGACCTTTTCTTTAACGCGCAAAGTTTTAATCAGGATATTTCTCGATGGGAACTTCCTCAATTAAAGTCCGCTGAAAATATGTTGACCGGTAGTCCTTTGGATTGTGAAAATTACGGAGAGTTTCTCGAGGCCTTATATAATTCGGAAAACACTCCAAAAGATATAACGTTAGGCGCTTTTAATGTTCATTATCCAAAAGACATTTCAGCAATTAGAGCAAAGTTAATCGAGGAATTAAATTGGGAAATCCAAGGAGACATTGAAGGGAGATGTAATCAGAGCAACCACGTACTTTCTTTTATGTTGACTGAAGAACCTGAAAAAATAATTTTAAAAGGACTAAAAGGAAATGAAACCTATCAACTCTTAGATGAAAATGACAAGGTTTTGGATTCCGGTAAGGTACAGGGAGAATTACATTTGTTTGATACCGCATCCTTTCCTGAGAATAGTAATAAGATTAAAATAAAAGATAAGCAGGGAGAAGTCACGGTTTTAAAGTTTAAAACTATCTTAATAGACCGAACAAAATAATTCCTTAAATCCGATTATTTTTATCTAAATTTGAATTGTACAAAAATCAATCTAATTCTTAAGAGCTTCATCTTTATGAAAAATACTTTTTCCAAACCCATCCTAATCGTTTTTATTTTAGGACTTGCGCTAAGTTCTTGTATGCAGGAGATATTCAACAACAAGAAAGTTAGCGGCAACAAAGAGGTAACAACAGAGACAAGAACCTTGCGCAGCGACTTCACCAAACTGGAAAAATCCGGATCAATTGATGTAGTGCTCACAAAAGGGAAGCAAGACGGAAAATTGGAATTGAAAGGAGAGTCGAATCTTTTGGAATATATCGAAACTAAAGTTGAAGGTTCGACTTTAATGATTCGAACTAAAAAAGGTTTCAATTTAAGTTTTAGAAAACCACTTCAAATCAGCTTAAAAGCAGAAAACATAAACACCATAATGGCAGCTGGATCGGGAGATGTCAAAACTGATAAAAAAGGAACATTAAAGGCTAAGAAATTCAAAATTGATGGTGCCGGATCGGGAGATATGAATTTGAACTTATCTGTGAAAAATTTAATTATCAGCTCTGCGGGCTCTGGTGATATTAAACTCTCAGGAAAAGCTGACGACTTGAAAATCAGCAAAAGTGGATCAGGTGATGTTTATGCTTATGGATTAAAAGTGAACAACGCCAGTATTAACAGCACAGGTTCAGGCGATAGTGAATTACAGGTTAAAAAGAATTTAGAAGTCTCACAAACCGGTTCTGGAGATATTCGTTTTAAAGGACAGCCAAAAATTCAATCTTCTTCCACTGGTTCAGGTAAGGTTATTGATGTAAATTAATGTTGCCTAACTCCCTTCATTTTCTTAGGTTAACATCCATAATTTAAATGATTTTCACACCAGAAGATTTCACATCTCTTTAGAACTAAGACGAATTGACTGATGAAAATCCGTATTTTTGTTAGTGAATTAACAAACAACGAATGATGTCCACACAAAATATTTTAGTTAGCGGTGCCAATGGTAATTTAGGAAAGGCTGTTGTCCATTATTTTCTTGAAAAAGGAAATAATGTGATAGGTTTAGTTCATCACAAAAAAGAAAAAATTCAAAACAAAAATTACGAAGAGTTTGAAGTGGATTTGACAGATGAATCCAAGGTTCAAAATTGTTTAAAAAACATTCTTGATAAATACCAACAAGTTCATGTCAGCGTATTGGCGACTGGTGGATTTGCTATGGGAAACCTTGAGAAAACAGGAATTAAGGAATTACGTTTTCAATATAAATTAAATTTTGAAACTGCTTACAATGTAGCCCGTCCACCTTTTCTGGATATGAAAAAACAGCAGTTTGGAAAAATATTTTTTATTGGTTCCGAGCCGGGAATGGATACAACTAAAGCCAAAGGAGTCGTCGCTTATGCCTTGGCAAAATCGCAGTTATTCCAGTTGGCCAACATCATCAATGCGGATACTAAAAAGACAAGAATTCAAGCTCACGTAGTTGTTCCCGCAACAATCGACACCCCGCAAAATCGAAAGTCTGTTCCGGATGCGGATTTCGGCGAGTGGCAAAAACCTGCTGATATTGCAAAAATCATTGGAAATTATTTAGAAAAGCCCTCTAAGGATAAAGAAATCATTATCCTTAGAGAGGAATTGAAGTAAAGTCAATAATGATTGATTTTTACTCTTTCACAAATTTAAAATACTCCCTACTTCCATTTTGCTCGATACCCAATAAATAAACCCCGGGCTGAAGTTTGGACACATCCACTTTTTGGCTAAGTCCGTTATCGGCTTTTTGGATATGGACCTTCCTTCCGTTGAGATCATAGACCACAAGCCGGGCTTCGGCAGAAAGAACCGATTGCGTCTGCAAACTGAGTTTCTCCCGGGCCGGATTGGGATAAAGCACAAAACCCTGCTTTTCAAAACCGGGAAGCGAAAGGTTCTTCTCATGAAGGAACTTTACTACAAAAGGATGTTGATTACTTGCCGTGACATCAATGGGACTATCGAACAAAGCATTCTCTGATATCACTTCTTCAGAAAGAGATGTTGTTTTTCCCATAATATAGAGATTATCATCCCGGTCTTTTGTGATACGAGAAACTGTATCGTCTCCACTCCCCCCGAAATAGGACATCCAGTTTAAGCTACCATCTACATCATTCAAACTTCCAAAAGCTATGTCAAAACCTCCTGCATGCGTTGTTTGATAAACACCCTCAGTAGCAAGACCTATCTCAGTAGTGCCCCCTGCAAAATAAACATTCGATTTATCTTGAGCATATATTGCAACAACCAAATCAGTAACAATATTTCCTGCCGGCTCAAACAAATAAGTTCCCCAAAACTTGTTTCCGTTTATATCAAGTTTTTCCATAAAATTCTCTTTGTATGTTGTTTTAACCGGCTTATAGGCACCCTCCGTACCAATGGAGTCGTTATCTATAGCAGCGCCTTGTATGTAAAAGTTATTATTGTTGTCGATTTCAAACAAACGAACAGAATCATAAGATACATCTGCTTCAAATTCAGCATATAGAGAGCCATCAGGAGCAAGTACCCTCATCCTTGTATCTCCGGAGAATTTTCTAATAAAATAAACAAAATAGCCTTCATTTGTCATTACAAACCAAGAAGAAGACGTAGTTCCCGCGCCCTGTGTCCCCATCTCTTCCGATGCTGTCATTAAATACGTACCCCAAACTGGCACACCGGATTGCGCATCAATTTTCTGTAAAAACCTTCGGCGTGTTTGGTGCGGCAGTTCTGTTTCCCAATCTGAAATATAAGTGCCCGGAGTAGCGATTCCTTCCTAAGAAGTCGTGAGGCCCACCAGATAAATATAATCTCCTTGCACAAAAGGTTGTTGATTTTCAACCTCTTGGTTTCCGTTATAATAAGAACCCCACAGTTTTTCACCTTGCGGATTAAATTTCATGATAAAGGCATCTCGTAAATGAAATGGAGGGATGGTAACCCACATATCCAGTTCCGGCACATACATTTCATAAGGATCAGACCAGTTGTGATGAAAGTTTGGGTGATAACCATTTTCCGTTCCGATGCCTTCTTCAGTGGCCGTATTTCCGGTGTAATAAATATTCCCCAAATCATCAGTTAATATCCGCCCTCTAAATGAAGCATAAAAAGAAGTTGGATTTTCAGGTATGGGTGGACCAAAGAGGTTGACGAACTCTATGTCCTGATTGCCCGATATCTTTGCCATATAATGATAAGCATCCGCATCAGGATTGGACACAAAAGGTTCTAAAAATTGATAAGGCCTTGGTTGCCAATCATCACTCTCCACCGTCTTGCCCGTCGTCAAAATATTACCGTCAAGATCAAAATATCCGGTCATATAACTTGACCAGTCTATTTCTGCATAAGGAAATTCTTCTTCCTGGGCATAATTATTTTGAACTATAAGAAAAAAAGTTATTGTCAGAAAGAGTCCAATACCTTTTCTTAGCTTTTCAAAACTATTCATAATTTAAAGTTGCTAAAGCATTACCATAACGATTATATCGAATATCCAAAATATTATTTTGTTGTGGATCAACCATTTGTAAAATATAATAATTTGGCCCATCAACCAAGAGTTCCACAATTCCTGAAACATAAGATGAAGTGCAACCCACTCCACCAGTAGATAAACCTAATGTACCTCTTGGATAGTCTTCATAATCAACAATAGCATTATTTGAATCCAGAAGAGGCTTAAAATCATAAAATCTTTGCCCCAGCCAATCCAATTCAACCGGTTCACAATTGTTATAACCAATAAAGGAAGAAATACATTCACTATTGGTACCGTTGAAGGAGTATAAAAAGCTTCCATTATTTATTTGCAAGACTGAATAGGGTTCAAAAATAAAAGGCAGGGCCTGAGACCAATAATCATCGCATAAATTGTCATCTTCCACAAAGCCTAAAAATGTATAAACTTCATATTCCCCAATGGGAGGACTGGTATATGAATTATTGGTTATTGTCAATGGTACAGCTTTTCCGGTACCCAGACCTATTATAAAAATAACAAAAAATAAAATAATCTTTTTCATAGCATTTGATTTTATTGATTTTTGTTTATTGTATTTCCATAGAATTTTAAAGCTTGATGAATAAGTTTAATTTCATCATTACCAAATTCTTTTCTAATTCTATTTAAATCATAACCATTTTCAAAAAGTAAATTTTTACTTTCTTCTTTTAAAAAAAGAAATTGCAAATTTTTCAAGTTCATCTTGAGATAAGGTTTGATGTAAATGGGAAAATTCATTACCTGACAAACGCAAAATTTTCTCATGAAAATTTTCTTCCGCTTTAGTAAGGTTAATTGTTAAGGTCTTTACGCGCATAGCGTCTTTCATTTCAATTTCATCTTTAGCTGATTTCGATGTTTTAAGAGAATTTGGAAAATCATCAAAAGATTCTTGAACACAAGAAACTACTAAAACAAACAGAAAACAAAATAATAACGTGTTTTTCATAACAAAAGTTTCTAAGTTACTTTCAAATATAGTTAAAAAATCTAAACAATTCTATTTATACCCTAAATATTTCCTTGTCATTATTTTATCCAAAATCTTTTCCCGCTGCAATAAATATTCATCTTTTCAACCCAATCCATTTTTGCGTTCAGAATTTTTCTGTTGCTTCCCATTTTTCTTTGTATTCTTGCAAAAGTTTTATCAGAAAAAAGAAACAAGACTATGAAAAAATATGATGTAGCCGTTATAGGCTCAGGTCCTGGAGGATATGGATTTGAACTTATCGGTAAAAAACTTGATTATTAATTCAACGGGGTCTGGAGATATAACACTTTCAGGAAAAGCAAACGATTTGAAAATTAATAAAAATGGTTCCGGTGATATTTATGCCTATGGTTTGAAAGCAAAAGACGCCATTGTTAACAGTTCGGGATCAGGCAATAGTCAGTTGCAGGTTAAAAGAAATTTAGAAGTTTCAAAAACCGGCTCTGGAGACATCTATTATAAAGGACAACCTGAACTAAAAGCTTCTTCCACCGGTTCAGGAAAGATTATCGATGAGAATTAGAATTAAGGTTATTATGATTAAAATCATTTTTTAACTTTAAAGATCAGCCGCAAAGTCATCCATATAAGAGACGCGTTGATCCAACCAATCGATTAATTGTTGTGCTGCTTCCTCTGAGCTCCCTACTCCTTGATTCCACACCGCGTAATCCAATTGGTAGGAACCACTGATGGTTTCGGCATACGCTAATATATAATTTATCAATTCCGGATATTTATTCGTTTTAAAATCTTGCCACCGTTCTTTATATAGATTTTGAATTTCCGGATCCTCCATAAATCTGCTAAAAAACACGCCGCCCACCAGACTTTCATCTTGTACAAACAGCGGAATTTGAGCATTATTAAAATGGGTGTTTTGTCCAGAATCATATCCAAAGGCCCAATCAAAATCCCACACCGGTCCCATTTTGTATTTTCCATCTTGATGTTTATGCATATAAGTACTTTTCGGATGATTGATTTCTCGATTTAAACTTAGGTTATAAACGATGAGATAGTTCACAAAATCCTCAGCAGAAAAATAATCTAAGTAATCATTGTTGGGAAAGGCTACATCAGCTACAGCTGATTCCATTATATGAAAATCGTTTTTAGCTTTTGCCAATTCAGTTTGCACCTCATCGGGAGAGAAATTTTTAAACTTGGGATACCGAATCATCACCGGCAAATCATAAAATTCAGAATAAAACAGCCCCGGTGGTTTGTGCATGTAAGTGTCGAGATTTAAATACATACCGCCATCAACCACATTAATTCTGTTTGGCTTAGCTTCCTTTTGTTCGGTAAAAATATAACTCCCCAAATATTCGCCATTGATAGAGATATCTACCGGAATCGCGTGGTTGGTATATGGCATTCCCAATAATCCTGCCATTCGAAAAGCAACCGCATCAAGCATCAAACTTTCTGCTCTATAATTGGAACGCAGAATCCATCTTTTTTCGGGTAAAAGTCCTAATAAAGACGTTTTAGAATCTAATTTAAGTTTATATGGTTTTTTAGGTTGACTCCAAGAATCATGTCCACGTCCACGTATTCTCGTTCTTCCTTCAAAATCATCGTAGCTGCCTTTCCCATCGATATGCAAATCGGCATATACATATTCCTCTTTGGAGTCAACCGGTACATTATCATCAGTTTGGATATACAAATGTGGCACCACTGATTTAACATCCGGCAAAAGCACGATTTGCACTTCATAAGATTTTATGCTTCCATCTTCCGCATAAACATCGTAGGTAATCGGTTTAGAAAAATCATTTTCAGTTACTCCAGACTTTTGTTTTTGATCTGAAACA
>Ga0079225_10001245_pt1 | contig 14172 bp, 17 predicted proteins | sample Poulit2012_FD_76344 | JGI IMG/M metagenome (GOLD analysis project Ga0079225, IMG submission 76344) | Agricultural soil microbial communities from Georgia to study Nitrogen management - Poultry litter 2012 | ecosystem: Environmental > Terrestrial > Soil > Agricultural land | place: USA: Georgia...
CGTTTGTTTTTGCTCTGTCCCTTATGTTACTAGCCGGTAATTTTTTGTTAGCAGAGGTCGAACGTCCACAGTTATTTACCCGAGCCTTTGATCGGGAGTATTTAGTGAAAAATATTGGCTTATTTAATTATCATCTTTATGATATTGCTGTTCATTCTAAAACGAAAACTCAGCGTGTGTTCGCAGATGGAAACGAGCTTCCAGAAATTGAAGCATATATTGAAGATCATATTCGAAGTGATGAAACATCAGATTTATTCGGAGTCGCTGAAAATAAAAATATCATTTTCGTTTTAGCTGAGTCATTGCAAACATTTGTTATTGATAATGATGTTTATGGTGAAACGGTGACACCATTTTTAAATGACTTAAAAAATGATCCGGATACGTATTACTTTGATAATTTTTATCATCAAACACAGCAAGGGAAGACATCAGATTCAGAATTTATCACGGAAAATTCATTATACCCAGCATCACGTGGTGCAGTGTTTTTTACCCATGGGGAAAATGAATACCATGCAATGCCTGAAATGTTAGAAGAAAAAGATTATACGTCTGCTGTTTTCCATGCGAATAATAAAAGCTTTTGGAATCGTGATCAGATTTATGATAGTTTTCATATTGATCATTTTTATGATCAAAATTCATATGAGATTACTGAGGAAAATTCGATCGGTTGGGGTTTGAAAGATAAACCGTTTTTTGAACAAACGATTCCTTATTTACACGAACTAGAGCAGCCATTTTACACAAAGCTTATTACATTAACGAATCATTTTCCATTTGAGCTTGATGAAGCAGATCGCTCTATTGAGCCATATGATTCAAATTCAAATACGTTAAATAATTACTTTTTAACGGTACGCTATTTAGATGAAGCGATTGAACAATTTTTTGATGAACTAAAAATGGCCGGGCTTTATGAGGATTCAATTATCGTCATTATGGGTGATCACGATGGAATTAGTGCCAATCATCACCGGGCGATGAGTATGTATTTAGAAAAAGATGAAATTACTCCTTATGACCATACACAGTTGCAACGAGTTCCATTTTATATTCATATTCCAGGTCATGGAAATGGTGAGATCGTTTCAAAAGTTTCCGGGCAAATTGATATTAAACCGACTTTATTACACATGGCTGGTATAGATACAAAGCATGATATATACTTTGGTAATGATCTATTCCATAATGATCGTAAAGGATATATTGGCTTTAGAAATGGTGATTTTGTCAGTGAGGAACATGTTTCAACGGCTGGTATTTGTTATGATCGTTTAACAGGCGAAGTATTAGCGGATGAAAGTGATGAACTATCGAATAATAGTCCATGCCAAGATGTTAAAGAAAAAGTGGAAACTGAACTTAGTTATTCAGATTCAATAGTTTATGGAGATTTATTTAGATTTGTTGACTTTAATAAAGAAGAGTAGTTGTCTCAATGTAAAAAAGCCACTTCCTTAATTAGGAGTGGCTTTATTTTTTAGATTTTTTTAATTAACATTTGCTTTAACCGAGTAACATATTACAGATGCCACTTGATGGTGCAAGCTCACAAAAAATTGTTGAAATCGAGAAGAATCCAAAAGAGAGAGCAGCAATAGCTGAAAATGCTAATGCTAAATAATTTTTATATTTGAGCTGGCGAAAGACGGATATAACAGCCACTACTGCAACAAAGAAAAGAATAATAGCTAATACCATGTATGTCGGACCCCCTTATTCTCTAGCAAAATAATTGATTCAATAACAACATTTATATATTATGTACATATCGACTGATTATTATTTTATATGATTGTCTTTAATTTGTCGAGTCTTTACTCTATTTCATATGAACAAAGATTAAACATCTTGCAAAGGAGATGGATTCTTAATGAATGTACAGACGTTGCCACTTGGACCGTTACAAACAAATTGTTACATACTTTACAAAAATAATGAAGCTCTAATCATTGACCCGGGTAATGAAGCTCATCGTGTGATTGAGTTTATCGAATCTCAGTCACTTATCCCTCAGGCGATCTTGTTAACTCATGCACATTACGATCATGTTGGAGCTGTTGATGAAGTCAGAAAACATTACCAAATTGATGTTTACTTACATGAAGCAGAGGCGAAATGGATATCTGATCCTCCATATAATAGTTCCGGTTTATTTAAACATACAGAGGAACCAGAGCATATACTTACTGAAAGTGATTTGACGATTGGTGACTTTACATTTACAGTTATCCATACGCCAGGTCATTCCCCGGGAAGTGTTAGTTTCATCTTCCATAATGATAAGAAAATTTTCAGTGGTGATGTTTTATTCAAGTATGGTGTCGGAAGAACAGATTTGTACCAAAGTAGCCCACAAGCGCTCGTTCATAGTTTACGGGAAAAACTGTACAAATTGCCTGATGATTTTATCGTCTATCCAGGCCACGGGACGACGACATCTATTGGTGAAGAGAAACTGAACAACCCATATGTTCCTGCATAAATAGGCATTAAAAAAACCCTGCATGACATTCATTATGTAATAAGCAGGGTTTTTTTGTTAATTGCCAAATCCGGGTACTAAAATAAATTCTGAATACCATGTAAAACCGATAAAAAAGACGACTAAGTATCCAGCGAACATATACATATACATACGTTCAGATAATTTTAAATAACTGAGTGTTAGGAAAAAGCCAGTTTGGATAAGGAATAAAAGGGCGGTATTGTACATTTCACCCGCATATAATAATGCTGCAAAAATTCCTGTCCAAAAGGCTAGCAGACGAAACATTCGATCCATGCTACTTTTTCCCCTCCTTTATCATCCTGTCAATCATCATTATAAACGAGAAAACATTTCTTGTAAACGAATTTCTAACCGATTGATAAATTTGCGACATATTTACAGTTTGCACAACCGGCAAACATATTTTCTTGTTCGATAAGCTCAAATGTTTCAAAGACAGCCTCAAACATTCCTTTAATAAAAGAGTAGTGCATATGACAGACGGTTGTTTGATGTTTTTTGGCAACTTCTTTAAAGGGACAATTGTTAATTTCAAATTTAATTTGTTGCTTGTTTTCAATATAAGTAAACTTCGGATACATACCTAAGATGATACTCGTATGTTCTAATAAATTAATTTTTTGTTTGATCGTTAACTCATCTTTTTTAACGAGCTGTCCATTTAATTTTTTCATCGTTTGCTCGCCATATTTTTGTCCCATTTCATAAAGAGCTTGTTTGCCAATTTCTCCCATTTCACTTAATGTATCAAGAGCGACTGTTGAAAGCAATTTGTAATCACGGTGTGGAAAGTTAAGTTCAATGACATGATCAGTCATTTGATAAATTCGGCTTGGACGACCACCTTTACCTGTACGTTCATAATCAGAGGACACGATATTAATGTCTTCTAATTTAGCTAAATGTATACGTGCAACATTTGGATGAATGTTAAATTGTTCGGCAATATCTAATACAGTGACAGGATTATTTTTTTGTTTTAATAAAAATTGATAAATATTAAATCGTGTAGGGTCACTAAAAACATTTGTGACTTTCAATGTATGTTCCATGTTAAATCCCCCAAACTTTATGATTACCTTAATTATAACGAAAAATTTGCTCGATAAGAGGGGATTTTATCAAATTGTTATAAACTGTCCACAACTTTTTAATCGTTTAGTGACGAAATGATGAAATCTGTATGGTATACATGATTTTCAGAAAGCCTTATTCGCATATCGATAATAATTGTTTCATCCTGAGTATTCTCAGTTGCTAACAATATGACTTCACCGTAAGAAATGGTGAAGTCATACTGATCGATAAAATGATCACTTGCTTTAAGCTCAGCTTTATATGATTCCAAAGCTAATTGGATTAATGTTTCGATTTTTATTTGTTTAATATGATTATCAGCTATAACAACGTCTTGTTTGTAAATAGCTATATTTGTTGTAAAAATAATAAATAAAATAAAAATAATCAATGATACACTCGGAAGGATGAAGCCAGATTCACTCATAAAAGATGATTGATTTTTCATAAGTTTCGCCCCCATTTAATGTAACGGTTGCATGTAAGCCATATGGAAGTTTTTTAAATGTAACATTTTCAACTTGACGTAAATAAATTTCATGTCCTAAGCCATTAACTTGTCGTCTAATGAGTGAACCATAATGTTCAATCGTTATTTCCTGATCTTGAAAATTGGATAAATAAATTTTGTTTTTCTTAATTGCATATGTGGGACTGTGCAAGAGATCATCGCGAATAATATGGAAAAAATGTTGGACAGATGACATATTATAATTAGATGTATAATTAGTGTTAGAGATGAGCATCGCAAGAAAAGGGATTGTCAGACTGAAAATGGCTAATGCAAATAACATGGACAATAACGTGTGGCCATTGTCATTGTGCAGGAAATGCATACAGGCAAAACGTTTGCGGTTTCTTTTTAACATCTGTCCATTTGGCACATCCTTTAATATATTTTCCTTCTAATGACATTGTCAGTTGAACGGCTTTGCCATTGATGTGTTCGGTCAATGTTTTTGGGTCATTTAGTTGTTCTTGATAAATATATGGTTGTATGATGTCATGTAATTTAGTAATAATCATTTGTCGGTCACTTAATTTTTGTCGTTCAGTCGCAATAAATACCGTTGTTGGTAAAATTAAACTAACAGAAATTAAAACAATCGTAAAAGCGATGAGTGTTTCTAAAAATATAAAACCTGACTTATTCGTTAACAATATATTCCCTCCCTTTACCAAGTGCAAAAATTAATTCATGGGAAGTTGAAGGGGTTATGATTTTTATTGCTCCAGACCAGCGAATCGTTCCAGCTTTCGTAAAAGATATTTCCTCTAGTGAACCTGTTTGAATTTTCCAATGTGAGGGAATCTCACGCTTCACCCGGAAGTTATCCATAATCCCTACACGGATCACGTATGAATCTTCATGAAATCTTAATCGGGGATATTCTTCGGGGTAAGTGAGTGCCATATTTTGCGTATATAAAATGTCATTTGATAATCTTTTGATAAACTGTTGCTCGGTCATGTCGTCTATTCGTTTAAAAGCCATTGGTGTAATAAGAGATATTAATATTGCTAAAACAGCTAAACTAATGATTTGTTCGATTAATGTGAAGCCAACTTCATTGTTTAAATTATATCGATACTTTTCCATCTTCATAGTCTAATTCTTCCCCGTTAGGACATGTTAATTGGTCACCTGTAATATAATCATCAACTAAAGTACTTAAATCACTTGGATAATGTCCATGATCTAAATGATACGCATTCACTTGGGTTTGAACGACTTGTACAAGTGCGTCACATCCTTTTTTATTCACTTCACTCGTTTTTCCCGTTAAATTAGGTACGATTAAAATAATTAGTACTGAAATAATCGCTAAAACAATCAACATTTCAATCAGTGTAAAACCATTTTTTTGTTTAATCATAACTAAATCACTCCTCATTATATTTAGTATTTTTAAATCGTTTGAATCAGCTGAAACATAGGCCACATTAATGAAACATAAAGAAAAATAATCATACTAGCAATCGTCACTAAAAATACGGGTTGAATCAAACTAATATATTTCATCATTCGCTCATGGATTTGTTCTTGACTCATTTCAACGTACATGTTTAAGTCGTTGGCTAAAGTTTCCATATTAGGGTTTTTTCTTAAAATATAAGCGAATTGTTCATCGATTAACATATATGAATGTAAAGATTCTCCTAAATTAAATCCTTGCAATAGTTGATTTGTCGCATACTGAGCAATGTGGGCAACGACGGGCAGTTCATTTTGTTTAGCCATAATATCTAAAATTTGTGCTGGATTTAATCGCGTTTTGAACAATGAACTTAAATGAACGGCTAATTGGTAAGATGTCTTTAAGGTCATATATTGACGTAAAAAGGGGATCGAATGGTATATTTTGATTAGTCGACTTACATGAATGTGACGTTTGTAATATAGCCAAAATAATATAAAACAAAGACCAACGAGACCGCCGATCGGCAATAAGATAAAAAATAAATTAATAAATTTAATGCTGATGTTTAATATTGTTGACATGGTTCCCTGGGCTTCATAGAGATTAATAAATGCTGGAAGAACGGTTTGCTTAATACTAAAAAGTAAACCAACAAAAAAGAAGGTGAGTATAAGCGGGTAACGAATGACTTGTTGAAATTTTTGCATCGCTTTCATACGCTGCTCAAGCATTGCAATACACTTTTTTAAACTATCAGATAAGTTGCCATGTATACGGGCAAAATATATAAACGCAATAATTGTATGATGAAACCCCACTTTTTCAAACGCTTCATCAATTGATAAACCAGCTTTTAAATGTTTCATTAATTGATTAGCTAAGTCATTTAAATGCTCGTCCCAGCGAAACATTTTTAATGCTTCTAAAAGTGAATAACCATTCGTTAATAGTCTAAAAAGTTGCTTTAAAAAATTTAATTGGACTTGTTCAGACATCCGTTTATGTTTGAAAATCGTTAAACGTTTTTTGATCAATGAAACCATATGCATATGCCTTCTTTCTTAAATGAAAAAATGATTGTTGTTTGTTTTTATTCAAAGTTTCACCATTTAAAACATCGTTAATTAAAGGTTCATTTAACATTTCAAAAATAGCTGCTCGCCGACTTGTTTGGCCGTTTGTAGTAATCGGTAGCAATTGTAAGGAGATAATAGCGATTAGCGATTGTTTAATATCTGCTTCACTAAGTCCCATATCTAACAATCGATGAATCGTACCAACACTATTTTTTGCATGTAATGTACTGAAAACAAGATGTCCGGTAAGTGAAGCACGATGAGCAAATTGTGCAACAGCTGCCTCACGTATTTCCCCGACCATTATAATATCTGGATCATGTCTTAGGGCTGCTTTCAAACCGGTATCATAAGTAATTCCAGATCTTTCATTAATTTGTACTTGCAAAATATTTTGCAAATTTCTTTCGATCGGGTCTTCTAATGTGATCGCTTGGAAAGATTCATTAGCAATCATCGTTTCTAAAAGTGCATATAATGTTGTTGTTTTACCACTTCCAGTTGGGCCAGTGAATAAAATTAGACCTGATTTATGGGATAATAAATGTTTAAGTTGTTTGAGCTGGTAGGGAAATAAAAATAAACGTTGAAATGTAAAATCGTCTTGCTGTGGTAAAATACGGATGGCTAAACTTTCTAACTGATGAATCGGTAAGGTTGACATGCGAAGGGAATATCTTTTGTGTTCATTAGTAAATGTATATGTGCCATTTTGGGGTTTTCTCACTTCCCCAATGTCCATTCCAGACGTAAATTTAAAATAGGTAAGTAATTGTTTGTACGTACCCGTATCAATGGAACGATGCTTAACTCGTTCACCATGTATGCGAAAGTAAATGATGACTTTGTCTGTGAACGGGTAAAAGTGAATATCTGAAGCTTCTTGTTGGCATGCGGTTTTTAAGAGGTTGTTTGAAATATAGGCAAGATTTGACAAACCATTTATCACACCTTTCATTTTATTTGTCTAAATGTTTGTCATATGCTATATTCATCGACATATTCAAATGTTTTTGCTTAAATATTCAAATAATTAAGGATGTGAAAATGATGCACCCCCTTTTTTTAATTGGTTTTATGGGAAGTGGAAAGACAACGGTTGGTCAAACATTAAGTGAGCAATATCACTTATCGTTTGTTGATACGGATGCTTACATAGAGAATAAACATGGAATGGAAGTCGCAAAGATTTTTTCGAAGTATGGTGAAGATATATTTCGCATGTATGAACATGAGGCACTCCAAGAAGTTTTATCAATTCATATTATAGCAACCGGTGGAGGAATTGTCGAGCGAAATGAGAATATTTTTTTAATGCAACAAAAAGGAACGATTATTTATTTACAGACGTCATTTTCAGAAATTGACGAACGGCTTAAAGGAGATGTTTCACGGCCATTATGGATAAATAGTGATTTAGCAATGAAACGCGAACTGTTTAATCGGCGCCATCAATTGTATGAACAATGTGCTCAAATGATTATCCAAACAGATCGACGAACGGTTACAGATATTGCTACAGAAATTATGCATAAACTTTCTTTAAATGCGCCATAATAGCGTTAAAAGGAAGTTGATCAACCATGAAAATCAATGAACCGATTAAAAACTTAACAACACAATTTGTTGCCTATTTAAATTTGACAGAGACAGAGAAACACGAAAGAAAATTGGCGAAACGAAAAGAGACCAAAGAACGGCTAACATACTCAAATAAATGGTTCGGTATGGTTCCTTTTGTTTGGCGCTCAATGTTTAAACAAAAATAACATTTGATGATGGTGGAATAATCAACGAATATAAGATTATTCCACATTTTTATGAAAATTTTCCGACAGATAAACATAGCCACCACTTACGGTTTGTAATGTTACAGATGGTTTATATCGTTCATACACATTATTTCTTTCGGTTTCATATGTTTTCGATGGTCTATTTTGGAAAAAATAATCGATCATAGCTAATTCTGTTTGCATTGTTTGAACGGCTGCTTCTCCCCATTGATGATCTTGTTCTTTTATATAATTAATGATGACTTCCTCAATTCGGCGATATCCATTATCAACGGTGATCAGCGGTGAGATTGAATGACAATAATCTGAAATCGTTTGCGAAAGTTTCACTTTTGCTAAATGGTCCATCATATTTACTTTCATTAAACCATTCACTAAGTTAATCCCAATGGAAAATAATTCTTCTTTTAGATGCTGTCCTTTATAAATGATCTTCATATTTATTAACAGCCAAGGAAATAGTGGAGTATTTTTAAATGTGTCAATCGTTTCATAGGCGTTAATTAACCTATGATGATCTTGTAAAAACTTCATAATTTGTTGAAAACGCGGACTTCCCATATGAATAAATTCTGCATCATTTGTTGATGAGTTGGGATTTGTCGTTAACGTTAATGTTGCTGGTTCACCTTGTTTGTTGAGACTTTTCATATAATGCCAATAAAAGGGTCGATTCATTAACGCTTGATCTAAGCGTTTTGTTAATGTAACGGTTATTTCTTCGTCAGACTCTTTGATAATCGTACATTTTTGGGTCGTGAAAAATATTTTTAAAAAAGATAACAAACGTATTTCCATTAAATCATTTCCTCGTTTTCGTGGTTAACATTCACTTCGTCAATAATTTTTGTTAAGTTGTCTAATTTTATTTTTATTTCGCCATCTGATAAAGAATGGGCAAAAATATTTTTTATTTCTTCTTCAATATCTGCAATTTGTAATGTGTCTAATATTTTATCAAGCTTTCCGACAACACGTTCAAACAAATTTAGTTTTTCATACAATAAGTTAACAATATGTTCCTCAATGGTCTGTTTAATGACTAAATTATAAATATTTACATCATCCGATTGGCCAATTCGATGGATTCGGCCGATTCGTTGTTCCAGTCGCAGGGGATTCCACGGTAAGTCATAATTAATTAAATGATGACAAAACTGTAAATTAATTCCTTCACCACCTGCTTCAGTAGCGATCATCACTTGTGCTTGATGCTCAAATAATTGACGCATCCAATCTTTTTTACTCTGTTTAAATCCACCTCGAAAGGGAACAGAAGATATATTGTGCATCGTTAAGTAATGTTCTAAATAATATTGTGTGGCACGATATTCGGTAAAAATAATGACTTTTTGATCACCAATTTCTTTTATTAATTGTACAACACGTTCAGCCTTTTTATGATGGGGCAATTGCTTTACGGTATCTACTAAGTGTTCGATGGAAGAATTGGGTTCATTATATTTATTTTGCAAATTTTGCAAGGTCATAAAACATGCTTCACGCGAAGAACAAAATTCTCGTTGCAATGTTGTTGTGATAAGTTTAGGTAATTCAGCCGTATTTTGTTGAATCATTTGATAAAATTGCTGTTCTTCTTCTGAAAAATTCAAATCTACCGTATTTATATGCCGTTTAACGTCTGTACTTATCATTTTTTTTCGCGTATTTCGTACCATCACTTGTTGCACAAGCTGTTTTAAATATTCATTATTCATTAATTCATGACGTTTATGGCCAAATGTTTTTTTAAATGTATCTAAATTGCCTAATAGACCTGGTTTTAGAATTGAGACAAGATTAAAAACTTCAATCAATGAATTTTGTAAAGGTGTTGCAGTTAATAAAAGACAATACGTTTTTTTAATGGATTTGACAAACTGGTAATTAATTGTTTTTTCATTTTTAAGTTTATGTGCCTCATCAATAATGACAAAATCATAGTTTTCGGATAAAATTTGTTCCCGATGTGGAGGGCGTTTAGCTGTATCAAGTGATGCGATAACGATATCGATCGTTTGCCAGCTGAAATTCTTCCGATAAGGGACGGCTTGAATGTAAAATTTTTCGTGAAGTTCTTTGACCCATTGATTAATTAAAGAAGCAGGTACAAGAATAAGTACTTTTTTTACGAGCCTCCTGACAAGATATTCTTTTAAAATTAAACCAGCTTCAATTGTTTTACCGAGGCCTACTTCATCGGCTAAAATGGCTCGTCCATTCATTTGTTGAATAACTTTATTAGCTGTACTTATTTGATGGGGCATAAAGGTTATATGTGGCAAATGTTTTAAAGCATTTAATGATGTTGTATCTGATACTATAGTCGTTTTTTCGGCTTGAAAATTTAATTGAAATAAATCCCACGGTGATAAGGGTATGTTCTGCTCAATTTGCTTTGTTAATGTTGTGATAAATGAATGGTCGCGAATAAGTTCAATATGTTTCATCGGTATCATCCTCAGCCGTAAATGTTAACGTTATACTTATGTTTTCCTATTAATAACATGTATGGTATAATATACTTACCAAAAATAGAGGAAATAATGAACTGATACATAGTATAACCCAAGTGTAAAATTTCATGATTAGCGGATGAAAACAAGGGGAGAGTTTACTTATTAAGCGACATTTAACTTAACAAGTAACGCCGAAGGAGCAAGCAGTCAGTGAATCTCTCAGGCCCGAAGACTCTTGTTGGACGCAACTCTGGAGAGTGTTTACAAACACGTAGACCACCCAAGATGCAAGCACCAATCGTGAAGGTTAAGTGCGCAACTTTCAGGTTAAAGGACAGAGATTTCTCTGAATGTATCAGTGAAATCTCTATTTTTTTATGAAAGTTAATAATTCATTTCAAAAGGAGTGGTAATATGGGTGATCTAAAACGTACGCCGATTTATCCAGAATATGAAAATCTTGGTGCACGTACAATTGATTTTGGTGGTTGGGATATGCCTGTTCAGTTTAAAGGCATAAAACATGAACACGAAGTTACAAGAACAAAAGCCGGACTTTTTGATGTCTCACATATGGGGGAAATAATCGTCAAAGGTCCAAAAAGCTTAGACTTTTTACAAAAAGTCACAACAAATGATGTGGCAACATTAACACCAAATAGAGCACAATATACATTCATGTGTAATGAAAACGGTGGAACGATTGATGACTTTTTAATTTACATGCTTGAAGAAGATCATTATTTGCTTGTTGTTAATGCAGCAAACATTGATAAAGATTATGAATGGTTAAAACAGCAGCAAACATTTGGTGCGGATGTTGAAGTTATTAATGCATCTGATGATTACGCTTTATTAGCTTTACAAGGCCCAAAAGCTGAATCAATTTTACAAAAGTTAACTGATACTGATTTATCAGTGATCAAACCATTTAGCTTTAAACAAGATGTCGCATTTCGTACGATCGATGCGCAAGCTCTCGTCTCCAGAACAGGCTATACGGGTGAAGACGGTTTTGAAATTTATATTGACACTCATGCTGGCAAAGACTTATGGAATTTAATTTTAGCTGAAGGTGCAGCAGAAGGTGTAGAACCCATTGGCTTAGGTGCCCGAGATACGCTTCGTTTTGAAGTTGGTTTACCACTTTATGGGCAAGAATTGACAGAAGAGATTACTCCGATTGAAGCAGGTCTTAAGTTTGCAGTTAAAGTAAATAAAAAGGCTGATTTTATCGGTAAAGATGTTTTAAAAGAGCAAGTCGATCATGGAGCCCCTCGTAAACTTGTCGGCCTTGAAATGATCGATCGTGGGATTCCACGGCCAGGTTATCCAGTACTCGTTAATGATCAAGAAATTGGTGTTGTGACAACAGGTACACAATCACCGACACTCGGTAAAAGTATTGGAAATGCATTGATTGAAACGTCCTATGCAGCAATTGGTGAAGAGATTTATATTCAAGTTCGTAAACGCACATTAAAAGCAAAAATTGTCAAACGACCATTTTATAAACCTTAATTCACAAGGAGGCTATTTATTATGGGTTTTCGCTATTTACCAATGACAGATGAAGACAAACAGGCAATGCTTGATGAAATTGGGATAGAATCAACAGATGAATTATTTTCTGACATTCCGGAAAAAGTTAGATTTAATCGTGAGCTTGATCTTAAAGCCGTAACAAGTGAATATGAATTAAAAAATGAATTATCGAACTTAGCTAATAAAAATATGAATTTAACAGAATATCCATCATTTCTAGGAGCAGGTGTTTATAACCACTTTATTCCATCGGTCGTCGATCACGTCATTTCTCGCTCAGAATTTTATACAGCTTACACACCTTATCAACCAGAAATTACTCAAGGTGAGCTACAAGCAATTTTTGAATTCCAAACGATGATCTGTGATTTAACAGGGATGGAAGTTGCCAACTCCTCAATGTATGATGGGGCAAACTCGATTGCTGAAGCAGTCAACTTAAGTGCTAGTCATACACGTCGTAAAAAAATAATAGTTTCTAAAGCCATCCATCCGGAATACCGTGATGTTATTAATATGTATGCAAAAGGTTTAGAGCTGGATGTTGTTGAAATCGATTTTGTCGATGGGTTAACAAATCTTGATCAATTAGAAAAAGAGCTTGATGAAAATACAGCAAGTGTTGTGATGCAATATCCTAACTTTTTTGGTCAAATTGAACCATTAGCCAAAATAAATGATCTGATAAAAGAGCAAAAACGAACAATGTTAATTGTCTCAAGTAATCCGCTTTCACTCGGTTATTTAACACCACCAGGTGAATTTGGCGCAGATATTGTTGTTGGTGATACACAAGTCTTTGGAATTCCTGCTCAATTTGGCGGCCCACATTGTGGGTATTTTGCGACAACGAAAAAGTTAATGCGTAAAACGCCTGGTCGGCTCGTTGGTCAAACGACTGATACAGATGGTGTTCGCGGGTATGTTTTAACATTACAAGCGCGTGAACAACATATTCGTCGTGATCGGGCAACATCAAATATTTGTTCAAACCAAGCGTTAAATGCATTAGCGAGTTCAGTTGCGATGACATATTTTGGAAAGCAAGGTATTAAAGAACTTGCTCAGCTTAATATGCAAAAAAGCTATTATGCGAAACAGAAATTACAAGAAGTAGGAATTGATGTAGCGTTTACAGGTCCGATGTTTAATGAATTAGTCGTGAAGTTAAATAAGCCTGTTACAGAAGTAAATGATAAGCTTTTAGAAAAAAATATTATCGGTGGTTATGACTTAAGTCAAGTTTATCCAGACCTTGTCAATCACATGTTAGTGGCGGTAACCGAAGTTCGTACGAAAGAAGATATCGATACTTTTGTAAAAGAATTGGGGGATATTAATGGCTAAACAAAATTTTCCACTCATTTTTGAACGAAGTAAAAAAGGTCGCACAAGTTATAGCTTGCCCGATTTAGACGTACCAGAAATTGATTTAGAAAATGAAATTGAAGATACGTATGTCCGTAAAGAAGCACCTAATTTACCAGAAGTTAGTGAATTAGAAATTATGCGCCATTATACAGGGCTTTCCAACCGAAATTATGGCGTTGACTCAGGATTTTATCCACTCGGTTCATGTACGATGAAATACAACCCAAAAATTAATGAAGATGTTGCGAGACTGCCTGGATTTAGTCATTTACACCCTTATCAAAAACCAGAAACAGTTCAAGGGGCACTTGAAATGATGTATGACCTCCAAACTCATTTAGAAGAACTGACGGGAATGCACAAATTTTCCTTACAACCAGCTGCAGGGGCACAAGGTGAATGGACAGC
>Ga0079225_10001246_pt1 | contig 14170 bp, 17 predicted proteins | sample Poulit2012_FD_76344 | JGI IMG/M metagenome (GOLD analysis project Ga0079225, IMG submission 76344) | Agricultural soil microbial communities from Georgia to study Nitrogen management - Poultry litter 2012 | ecosystem: Environmental > Terrestrial > Soil > Agricultural land | place: USA: Georgia...
ATGTTACAAGGGAAAATAGCGTTAGTAACAGGGTCTTCTCGTGGAATCGGTCGTGCTATCGCATTGGAATTAGCGAAACAAGGTGCGAACATTGCTGTAAACTATGCAGGTAGTGAAGATAAAGCAGAAGAAGTTGTGCAAGAAATAAAAGCATTAGGTGTAGAAGCAATCAAAATAAAGGCAAATGTCGCGAAAGAAGATGATGTAAAGGCGATGATAAAGGAAGTAACAAAAACTTTCGGTGCATTGCATATTTTAGTAAATAACGCTGGTATTACACGTGATAATTTATTAATGCGCATGAAAGTAGAAGACTTTGATGATGTTATTGAAACGAATCTAAAAGGTGCGTTTTTATGTACAAAAACAGTAACACGTCAAATGATGAAACAAAAAGAAGGACGTATTATTAATATTGCATCCATAGTCGGGGTAAGTGGTAATCCGGGACAAGCGAACTATGTAGCGGCAAAAGCAGGAATGATTGGATTGACGAAATCGACTGCTAAAGAATTAGCTTCGCGTAATATTTTAGTCAATGCGATTGCACCAGGATTTATAACGACTGATATGACAGATATATTAACAGAAGAACAGAAGGAAGCAATGTTAGCGACTATACCTTTAGAAAAATTAGGAGAACCTGAAGATATTGCAAATGTTGTAACATTTTTAGCATCTGATAAGTCCAAATATATTACTGGACAAACGATTCATGTAGATGGTGGAATGGTAATGTAAAGGTAGTAATTTTTCGTCATTTACAATATACTATTGGAGGGAGGTGAAAGGGATGACAGAAGTATTCGAAAAAGTAAAAGAAATTATCGTTGAACAACTTGATGTTGATGAAGCAGATGTAACTATGGAAGCCTCTTTCAGAGATGATTTAGATGCGGACTCATTAGACGTTGTTGAATTAGTAATGGAACTTGAAGATGAATTTGACATTGAAATTGCAGATGAAGAAGCTGAAAAGATTAACACAGTTGGAGATGCGGTTTCATATATTGCAAACAACCAATAATGTATGAACAGTCCTTATTTACATACATAAAGGGCGTTAAATGTTCGAACTTAATAGGTTGAGACGAAGTAACTTAGGACTTTTCGTAATTACTTATGTCTCAACCTGTTTCGTTTTATCAGTGAAAAAAGGAGGGATGATAGTGAATATGGAGCAAATAAAAAAAGAATTATCGATACAATTTAATGACGATGCATTATTAACGCAAGCATTTACCCATTCATCGTATGTGAATGAGCATCAACAAAAACATTTAACAGATAATGAACGATTAGAATTTTTAGGTGATGCTGTACTAGAATTAGCTGTTTCAGATTTCTTATTTAAAGAGTATACGAATATGAAAGAAGGTGAAATGACAAAGTTACGAGCAAATATTGTTTGTGAAGAATCCTTATATTATTTTGCTAATATTTTAAAGTTACATAAATATATTTTGCTCGGTAAAGGGGAAGAACGCACCGGAGGAAGACATCGTCAAGCATTGCTTGCAGACGTGTTTGAAGCTTTTTTAGGTGCATTATATTTAGATCAAGGAATGGCTAGTTGCCAACAATTTTTAGAAAAGCATATTTTTCCACATATAACAGCTGATGCTTTTTCACATGGGATGGATTATAAAACACAACTTCAGGAAGTTGTGCAAAAAGTAAAAGGGAGTAAAATTGAGTATTGTATTGTCGAGGAGAAAGGACCTTCACATGCGAAGGAATTTAAGGCGGAATTGCTTGTAAATAGAAAGAATAAAACAATTGGGATTGGCAGAACGAAAAAAGAAGCAGAACAAAAAGCGGCAAAAAGTATGTTAGAGAGATTAAAACAAAAATAAAAGGCTAACCATGTATCATGATTGCCTTTTATCTTTTATGAACCTTTTCGGACAGAACGTAGCTCATCTACAAATGCTGCCGTCTCTTGAGGACTTAATTTTCCAGTTTGTACAACATGGTCGTAAAGAAATTTTAAGTGATCATAACGTTCTAAATCATAATCTTCATCATCGAAAAGAGCGCGATTGGCAACACCGAGTCGTTCACTAAGTTGTTCTAACAAAAATTTCAAGTTCTCTTGCGACGCTTCATTTAAATTCATATATAGTTCCCCCAACATTTTGTATAAAATATGTAACTTTTAGTTTACAATGTTATGTAAGATAACACAACTAGGACGAAAAAATGAATAGTAGATTCATTTAAATGAGGAGTAGATCAATGTTTTTAAAACGAATTGAAACGGTAGGATTTAAATCATTTGCGGATCGAACAACGGTTGAATTTGTGCCTGGAATTACGGCGGTTGTTGGGCCAAATGGTAGTGGAAAGAGTAATGTTATTGATGCTGTTCGTTGGGTATTAGGAGAACAATCGGCGAAATCACTACGAGGAAGTAAAATGGAAGATATTATTTTCCAAGGTAGTGATTCGAGAAAAGCATTAAACTTTGCAGAAGTAACATTAGTGTTAAATAATGAAAAGAAAGAACTACCGATAGAATATAATGAAGTTAGTATTACGAGGCGTGTCTATCGTTCAGGAGATAGTGAGTTTTATGTCAATAAACAACCATGCCGTTTAAAAGATATTGTCGATTTATTTATGGATACGGGCCTAGGGCGTGAATCTTTTTCTATTATTGGACAAGGGAAAATTGATGAAATTTTAAGTTCCAAAGCAGAGGACCGTCGTGCAATTTTTGAAGAAGCTGCAGGGGTGCTAAAATATAAACAACGAAAACAAAAAGCCGAGGTAAAATTAGAGGAAACATCACAAAATTTAGCACGTGTAGAAGACATCATGTACGAAATGAAAGACCAAATAGAACCTTTAAAAGAACAAGCAGAAAAGGCACATATTTTTAATGAGAAAAAAGAAACATTACGTGAAGTGGAAGTATCACTGTTAGTAACAGAGATTCACGGTTTACATGAAGAGTGGCAATTACTGTTGAAGCAAATAGAACAAGAGAAAAATGATGAGCTACAACAGAAAACAACGATTCAACAACGTGAATCCAAGCTCGTTGAAGTGCGGGAACAATTGGAATCATTAGAAAATAAATTAGAAATTTTACAAGAAAAACAATTAGTGAAGACAGAACGAATTGAACAGCTAGAGGGCAAAAAAAGCGTGCTTCATGAGCGAGTAAAACATGTATCGGAAAATAGAAAGAAATTAGAGGAAGAAAAAAAGATACAAGAAGAAAAACGTTCCCAAGCACAGAACCGTATCGAAGAAGAACAAATTCATCTTAATGAAGTGAATGAATCGCTTGAAGATATACGACGAAAAATAAACTCATTACAAAAAGATAATAATCAAGCGACAGACACAAAGAAAGATCAAATTGAACGTTTAAAGTCAGAATATATAGATGCATTGAATGAACAAGCTGCACTGCGTAATGAAGAAAGCTCAATTACACATCAACTTGAACAAGTGAAACAACGGATAACGACACAGCAAACATCATTCAAACAATATATTGACCAAAGAAAGAAAAATAATGAAGCCGAAACAACACTTCTACAAGCTTTACAAGAGAAAAAGCTAGCAATTGATGAAAATGAACAACGGATTATACAAATAAATGAAACGAAGCAGCGACTAGAATCGACTTATAATGACATGCAACGAAAACTTTATGAAGGAAATGAACGTATTGCGACGATTGCCTCTCGTAAAGAAATGTTAGAAGAAATGAAAAATAATTTTCAAGGTTATTTTTACGGAGTGAAGGAAATTTTACAAGCAGTACAAAAAGGGAAAATCGATTCAATCGAAGGTGTTGTCATCGATTTAATAGACGTACCGACGACATATATGACGGCAATAGATACGATCTTAGGTGCACAAGCACAACATGTCGTTGTAAAAACAGATGCAGTTGCACGTAATATTATTCAATGGTTAAAAAAGGAAAATAAAGGTCGAGCGACTTTTCTTCCGTTAGGCTCTATTGAAAAAAGAGGCATCCCTTCTACTGTTATCCAAAAAATAGAAACAGAAGATGGTTATGTTGGAATTGCTTCTAACTTAGTTAAAGTACATGATCATTATCGGATCGTTGTCGACCATTTAATGGGTAATGCAATTGTGACGAAAGATTTAAAGAGTGCAACAACGATTGCAGCGAAAACAAACCGACGTTTTAGAATTGTTACTTTGGATGGGGATGTTGTGTATCCAGGTGGTTCCATGTCAGGTGGGGCGAAAAAGCAACAAAATGTCTCTTTATTTACACGTGAAAAAGAATTGAAATCTTTAGAAGGCAAATTAGTTCAATTTACAAATAGAAAAAATAAATTTTTAGAAAATATGTCTGAAGTGAAACGTGAATTAGAATGCCAAGTTGCTGAATTGCAAAAAATAACTGAAGAACAACAAAAATTGGACTATTCATATGGACAAGTTCAAATGCAATTAAATGATTTGAATGTCAAAGTTGCCCAAACAGAAGATCAATTGGTTAGCTATGAGTTGTATATGAAGCAATATGCCGAAGAGAAAGAGACGCTAGTAAACAAACATAAAGAGACGACAGAAAGATTGTTAGTCGTTTCTAATAAAATTACCGAAACGGAGCAACTTATTGACCAATATACAAAAGAATTACAATCGTTAGAGGAAGCAGCTAAAACGACAGAAGATACGGTTCATGAACTGGAAAAAACAGAAATTGAATTAAAAGAACGTCATAATCATTTTCTAGAACGTCAACGTCATCATAGAGCCGAATTGGTAGAGATAGAAAAAACGTTAGACAATATTGTTGTTTCTCTAAATGAAATGGATCAAGTAGAGCAATTGTCTGAAGATACAAATTCTATTGAAAAAGAAATACTAACTTTTAAAAATGAATTAGAGATTTTAGCGAATGAGATTGAAGAAAGTCGGAAAAATAGAACTGAACAGTATGAATGGATTCAGGATGAACAAAAGGAAATTCGAGGTCTAGATTTGGTACATCAAAAAGCAGTTAAAACGATCCAACAATTAGAAGTTCAAGCTAACCGTTTAGATGTCACGTTAGAAAATCGTTTGCAATTTTTACAAACAGAATATGTGATGACATATGAATATGCAAAAGACCATTTTGATTTCGTCGAAGATATAGAACAAGCAGGGCGACGCGTAAAGGAAATAAAACGTGCGATTCAATCTTTAGGTACAGTGAATTTAGGTGCGATTGAAGAATATGAACGAATAAAAACTAGGTATGAATTTTTAGCAGAACAACAAGCAGACTTAATCGATGCGAGGGAAACATTGTACACGGTTATTAAAGAGATGGATAAAGAAATGACCGAGCGATTTGAAGCAGTGTTTTTCGATATTCAACAGGCATTTATGAATGTTTTTACACAACTTTTTGGTGGGGGCCGAGCTTCTCTTACATTAACAGATCCAGAAAATATGCTTATGACAGGGATCGATATTGTGGCACAACCACCAGGGAAAAAGTTGCAATCATTAGACTTACTGTCTGGTGGAGAACGTGCATTAACTGCAATAGCTCTGTTGTTTGCTATTTTACGTACACGACCAGTTCCGTTTGTAATTTTAGATGAGGTTGATGCTGCATTAGATGAAGCGAATGTGATTCGTTTTAGCCAATATTTAAAAACATATCGAGAAGAGACACAATTTATCATTATTACACATCGAAATGGTACAATGGAAGAGGCAGATGTACTTTACGGTGTAACGATGCAGGAATCTGGTGTATCCAAACTCGTATCTGTCAGGTTAGAAGAAGCGATGAATTAGGAATAGGAGAGAATAGAATGAGCTTTTTTAAAAATTTAAAAAGTAAATTTATAAAAAAAGAAGAAGATACAGAAACATATAAAGAAGGAATGAAAAAAACGCGTCAATCATTTACGAGTAAAATAAATGATATTATTGCACGATATCGACAAGTTGATGAAGAGTTTTTTGAAGAACTGGAAGAAGCTTTAATTATGGCGGATGTTGGTGTTACGACTGTCATGGATGTCATAGAAGACTTACGATTTGAAGTGCAACGTCGTAATATTAAAGATACGAATGAAGTAAAAGACGTTATATCAGAAAAATTAGTTGAAATTTATTACAATGAAGATGATGCAACTATTGAAGAGATTAACTATCAAACAGATGATTTAACAGTTATTTTAGTCGTTGGGGTAAACGGTGTGGGTAAAACGACTTCGATTGGTAAGTTAGCTGCACAATTAAAACAGGAAGGGAAAAATGTCGTTTTAGCAGCTGGTGATACGTTTAGAGCTGGAGCGATTGATCAATTAGAAGAATGGGGAAAACGTTCTGAAGTAGAAGTAATTAAGCAATCAGAAGGTAGTGACCCAGCAGCGGTAATTTTTGATGCTATTAAAGCTGCGAAATCACGTAAAGCAGATGTGTTAATCTGTGATACAGCAGGGCGTTTGCAAAATAAAGTAAACTTAATGAATGAACTGGAAAAAATTAATCGCATAATAGAGCGCGAAATTCCAGGTGCACCACATGAAGTATTACTTGTTTTAGATGCAACAACTGGACAAAACGCTTTAAGCCAGGCCAAAACATTTTCAGAAGCGACAAACGTATCTGGGATTGTATTAACGAAATTAGATGGTACTGCTAAAGGTGGAATTGTCTTAGCAATACGTAATGAATTAAACATCCCGGTGAAATTAGTCGGCTTTGGTGAAGGGGTTTATGACTTAAAAGAGTTTGATGCACATGCATTCGTATATGGACTTTTCGCTGATTTAATGGAAGAGGAAGCATAATGTTAGAAAAAACAACAAAAATGAATATGTTGTATGACTTTTATCAAACATTGTTAACAGATAAGCAAAGGGAATATATGGAACTTTATTATTATGAAGACTATTCCTTAGGAGAAATCGCAACAGAAACGAATGTGTCAAGACAAGCAATTTATGATAACATTAAACGTACGGAACAAATATTAATGAATTATGAAGAAAAGCTACAATTGTATGAGAAGTTTTTGCAAAGGGAAGCATTGTTGATAGAATTAGCACAACAATTAACCGAAGGAAATGTGGCACAACTACAATCATATATTCAACAAATAAAGAACATAGACTAGGAGGTTACCTTCTATGGCATTTGAAGGACTTTCAAATCGTTTGCAAGAGACGATTAAAAAGATAACTGGTAAAGGTAAAGTAAGTGAACAAGACGTAAATACGATGGCAAGAGAAGTACGACTTGCATTATTAGAAGCTGACGTTAACTTTAAAGTAGTACGTAATTTTATAAAAGATATAAAAGAACGTGCAGTTGGACAAGAGGTAATGGAAAGTCTAACGCCAGGTCAGCAAGTCATAAAAATTGTACAAGAAGAATTAACAGAATTAATGGGGGGCGAACAGAAGAAAATAGCTGTTGCTGATCGTCCACCGACAGTTATTATGATGGCAGGATTGCAAGGTGCTGGTAAAACGACGACTACTGGTAAATTAGCAAATTTATTACGTAAACAATACAACCGTAAACCATTACTTGTTGCTTGTGACGTATATCGTCCAGCAGCCATTCAACAATTACAAACATTAGGGAAACAATTAGATATGCCTGTTTTTGAAATGGGTACAGAAGTTAGTCCAGTTGAAATTACAAAAAAAGCATTAGAATATGCAAAAGAAGAACATTTAGATTATGTATTAATCGATACAGCTGGTCGTTTGCATGTAGATGAAAATTTAATGCAGGAGTTACAAGACGTAAAAGAAGTAGCACAACCTGATGAAATTTTCCTCGTTGTCGATGCGATGACAGGACAGGACGCGGTAAACGTTGCAGAAAACTTTAATGATCAACTCGATATATCAGGAGTCGTTTTAACAAAATTAGATGGTGATACACGCGGTGGGGCTGCATTATCGATTAAGGCTGTCACAGATAAACCAATAAAGTTTGTTGGGATGGGGGAAAAGTTAGATCAATTAGAAGAGTTTCATCCAGAAAGAATGGCATCCCGTATTTTGGGGATGGGGGATGTGTTATCTTTAATTGAAAAGGCACAAACGACAATTGATGAAAAACAAGCGAAAGAATTAGAAGAAAAAATGCGCACAATGTCGTTTACATTTGATGACTTCTTGGAACAAATGGGCCAAGTGAAACAAATGGGGCCATTAGAAGATATTTTAGCGATGCTTCCGGGTGCCGGAAAAATGAAAGGGATGAAAAATATTCAAGTTGATGAGAAACAACTTACTCATATTGAAGCAATCATCCAATCAATGACGAAGGAAGAAAGAAACGACCCGTCTGTCATTAATGCAAGTCGTAGAAAACGTATTGCGACAGGTTCTGGAACAAACGTCGCACAAGTGAACAGACTTTTAAAGCAATTTAATGAGATGAAAAAAGTAATGAAACAAATGACAAATATGCAAAAAGGGAAAAAGGGGAGAGGCTTCCAATTACCATGTATGTAACTGTCATGTAAAAACACTGTATAGATATGAAGATAAGTGCTATACTTCTAAAAGTGTGAAAAAAGTAATGGAGGTGTACAAAGATAGCAGTTAAAATTCGTTTAAAGAGAATGGGTGCTAAGAGAAACCCTTTTTACCGTATTGTTGTAGCTGATTCACATTCTCCACGTGATGGTCGTTTCATCGATCAAATTGGAACATATAACCCAGTTACTGAACAAACTGAAGTGAAAATTGACGAAGAAAAAGCACTTGATTGGATGCACAAAGGTGCGCAACCAAGTGATACAGTTCGTAATTTATTCTCGAAACAAGGTATTATGCAAAAGTTCCATGATGCAAAAAACCAAAAGTAAGGTAGTGTGATTGTATGAAAAAATTAATTGAATCAATCGTAACTCCTTTAGTTGACTTTCCAGACGATATCGTCATCGAAAAAAGGGAAGAAGAAAAAAAGATTGTCTATCATTTACAAGTAAATGAAGCAGACGTCGGAAAAGTAATTGGTAAAAATGGTAGAATTGCTAAAGCAATCCGAACGATTGTATATTCTACAAAACCAAATATTGATAAGCGAGTATACCTCGATATTATGTAATAGAATGAAAACGTAAGATTGGATATAGGTTCGTACTATTCCAATCTTTCTTCATTCTTACCTTCAAAAAATGTCATATATAATAATATTATCCATGTAAAATGGAATATCCCCACATTCATACATCTTCAATTTCGAACAATATATATATGCTATAAAAATGGAATCATTCGTGTCATAATAAGGTTTAAAGGTGGAGATTTCATTGCAAATCATTCAAAAAGTTATCGTAAAGCAAATGATTACGGAAAATAGTAAATATACATTACAAAAAAAATTTGAGCGAGAAAAAAAGCAACTTGAATTAGAATGTCAACAACTATTATTCGAACAGAGAAAATTGATGAATAAGTTAACACAATCAAAGACAGAAGTAGAGGAAAGATTTGAACGTGAAATCAATTTTCGCAAAGATAAAATGCTTATGATTGATTTTAAAATAGAACAATTAGAAGTATTAGAAATCGGTAGTGAAATTATCGAAAGAGAAATGGAAGCTATCGTCCCTGTAGAGATTGGGAAGGATTGGGAAACAATTATGAAAGAACGAATAATCGTAGTGAAAGACAATGTTATCGTTAGAATAGATGAATAAGGTGATGGAATTGTTTAAAATAGGCAAAATAATTAATACTCATGGCATAAAAGGAGAAGTAAAAGTACAACAGCATACAGATTTTATGGAACGTTTTGATAAAGGAAACATCGTATTCATTCAGAAAGACGGAACAGATTGGAAACCATTAACGATCCATTCATCGCGCACACATAAAAATAATATCTTATTACAGTTTGAGTCCTATGAAACTCTAAACGATGTTGAACCATTAAAAAATGAACTGTTGTATATAAAAGAAGAACAATTAACTCCATTAGAGGAAGATGAATTTTATTATTTTGAAATTATCGGTTTAGAAGTAGAAACGACAGATGGAGAATATATTGGGAGGATAGATCATATTTTATCTCCCGGCGCAAACGACGTATGGGTTGTAAAAACGAAAAACAACAAAGAAATACTAATACCTTATATCGAACCTGTCGTAAAAGAAGTACATATAGAAGAGAAGAAAGTCATTATTGAACCGATGGAAGGATTGTTTGATTGATGCAAATTGATATTTTAACATTGTTTCCAAAAATATTAAAAGGTGCGTTTGAAAGTTCTATTTTAAAACGGGCAATTGAAGCGAATAAATTTCAGTATGAATTAATTGATTTTAGGGAGTTTGCACATAATAAACATAAAAAAGTGGATGATTATCCATATGGTGGTGGCGCAGGTATGGTGTTAGCAGCCCAACCTATCTTTGATGCAGTACAATATGCAACAGAACGTAAAAATTCGAAACCGAGGGTCGTCCTTATGTGTCCTCAAGGAGAGCGTTATACTCAACAAAAAGCAGAAGAATTTGCAAAAGAAGATCATTTAATTATTATTTGTGGCCATTATGAAGGATATGATGAACGGATTCGAGAACATTTAGTAACAGATGAAATTTCCATTGGTGATTATGTTTTAACTGGTGGTGAAATAGGTGCTCTAACAGTTGTAGATAGTGTTGTTCGCCTTTTACCAGATGTGCTAGGGAATGAAACATCTGCGAAAGAAGATTCATTTTCAACTGGCCTTTTAGAACATCCACAATATACGAGACCTGCGGATTTTCGTGGTTGGCAAGTACCGAACGTTTTATTAGAAGGTCATCATGCGAAAATAGATCGTTGGAGAAAAAAAGAATCTCTTCGTCGTACATTAGAACGTAGACCCGACTTATTAGATACTTATCTTTTAGATGAAGAAGAACAACAAATTTTACAAGAAATAAAAGCTGAAAAAAATGTATAAATATAGTTGTATATGATATGAATATATGCTATATTATATGGTGTGCTTATGAAGATAAGCAGGAAAACGATGTTCCGCTATGAAGGGATTAGCCCATTTGTAAGAGCATTAGTTTGGAAGGAGTGAAGGCAAATGCAAAAATTAATTGCTGACTTAACAAAGGATCAATTACGTACAGATCACCCTGAGTTCCGTGCAGGAGATACAGTTCGTGTTCACGCGAAAGTTGTAGAGGGAACTCGTGAAAGAATCCAAGTATTCGAAGGTGTTGTCATTAAGAGACAAAATGATGGTATTCACGAAACATTCACAGTAAGAAAAATATCTTACGGTGTAGGTGTTGAGCGTACTTTCCCATTACACTCACCAAGAATCGATAAAATTGAAGTTGTTAGAAAAGGTATCGTACGTCGTTCTAAACTTTATTACATGCGAAAATTACGTGGTAAAGCTGCACGTATTAAAGAGAGAATGTAATGATACAAGAAAAACCTCTGAACAAACTGTTTGGAGGTTTTTTTATATGAATAGTGTCAATCATTGTAAAAAAATGATTCATCTTATACAATAAAAACGTAATGATACATAGAATTCGGAGGGGAAGCAATGGGGAAAAAAGCAGTGAAAGAGAGCGCAAGTCTTTTCAAAATTGTTATTATTGCATTATTAATTGCAATTCTCGTTCGACAATTTATCTTCTCTCCGATTATTGTGGATGGACCATCGATGCAACCAACATTATTGGACCGTGATCAAATGATTGTGAATAAGTTTATTTATTATTTAAAAGATCCAGATCGGTTTGACATCGTTATTTTTCATGCAACAGAAGATAAAGATTTTATAAAACGTGTTATTGGCTTACCGGGAGAGCATGTTGAAGTAAAAGATAATATTCTTTATATTGACGGAGAGAAAGTAGATCAAACATTTATGGAACATAATGATGATCACACACCAGTATATCCGATTATTACAAATGACTTTATATTAGAAGATTTGCCTGGTAATTATACAACAATTCCTGAAGGGAAGGTATTAGTTTTAGGAGATAATCGAAGCAATTCAACAGATAGTCGTTCTTTCGGATTAGTGTCAATGGAAGAAATAATTGGTAAAACAAGTGTTGTATACTGGCCATTCGAACGAATACAATTGGTAAAGTAATCGAGGTGAGAACATGATTCAATGGTTTCCAGGCCATATGGCTAAAGCGAGACGGGAAATTGAAGAAAAGCTAAAATTAGTTGATGTCGTCATAGAACTTGTAGATGCCCGTGCACCATTCTCTACACAAAACCCAATGTTACAAGAGGTAATCCATCAAAAAGAAAAAATTATCGTATTAATGAAAAGAGATTTAGCTGATGCGATTCAAACGGATAAATGGTTACAACATTTCGAAGCACAAGGTGCAACTGCGATTGCATTAGATGTGAACAATAAAAAGGATATCCAACAATTTATTGAACTTGTAACAGAAAAGGGAATCGAAAAACAGCGAAAATTAATTGAAAAAGGTGTACAACAACGAGCAGTACGAGCACTAATCGTAGGAATTCCAAATGTTGGAAAGTCCACTTTAATCAATCGATTAGCGAATAAGAAGATTGCCAAAATTGGAGACAGACCAGGTGTGACAAAAATGCAACAGTGGATCAAAGTAAAACAAAAGTTTGAACTACTAGATACACCAGGTATTTTATGGCCGAAATTCGAAGATGAATTGATTGGTTTACGTGTTGCGGCAATTGGCTCAATAAAGGATGAAATTTTACCTTTGCAAGATGTAGTTGCGTTTTTATTACAATATATTTATGAAACTTATCCTAATTTATTAAACAAAAGATACGGTTTAACGGATGTAGATGATATGTGGGAAGTTTTTGAATTGATTGGAAAAAAACGTGGTGCACTTGAAAGTGGTGGTCAAGTAAATTTTGATAAAGTTGCGGATGTTGTTTTACAAGATTTCCGTCAAGCAAAATTAGGGGAAATAACGTTAGAAACACCATAAAAGACATCCGTACAATGTGTAAGGAAGATTCTTTACATTGTACGGATGTCTTTTTTTTATTGTACACTATATATATGTACGAGCATCGTCAACACGCTTCTAAAATTTTTGGAAACGAAGACGATATATTATATAGAGGAATACACATAGAAAATTATATATATTGATATCCTCATTATTTAGGAGTTGGGAAAAATGAAGAAGGAATCTATCGCAAATTTGAAAACAATGTTACAATCCCAAAATATGACGAACGAACAACTAAAAGAATTAAAGCAAGACGAACGTCTTGGTGTACAAAAGTTAATAAAGCAATACGAAAATAAATTGGAAAAAGAACGAATAAAAAGACAAAGATATCGAACGATGAAAGAGTTTGATAAGAAGTTTTTACATCGTGATATGGAATGGATTGCAGGTGTAGATGAAGCGGGGAGAGGACCACTAGCAGGACCAGTTGTCGCAGCTGCAGTTATTTTACCAAAAGATGTTGACTTTAATGGTCTGACAGATTCCAAACAATTAACCGAATTAGAAAGAAATATGTATTATGAACAAATTAAAAAAAATGCTATTGCCTATCATGTTGAAATAATATCTGCGGAAGAAATTGATCGGTTAAACATTTTAGAAGCAACAAAACTAGCGATGACAAATGCATTGTTGCAATTAGAGAAATATCCAGATATTGCCTTAATAGATGCAGTACAATTAACTGATTTACCATTTCAACAAGCGTCAATTATAAAAGGGGATGACAAAAGTTTATCCATCGCAGCTGCAAGTGTATTAGCGAAAGTGACGAGAGATAAATGGATGGAAAAATATGATGAATTATATCCACAATATGGATTTAAAAAACATAAAGGATATGGAACAAAAGAACATATGGATGCAATGAAACGATATGGTGTTTGTCCAATTCATCGAACATCTTTTCGACCTGTACAACTATGTATGAAATAAAATGGGGGAATTGCGGATGAATCATCTGTTACGAATAAAAAATGAATTCATTCCATCGATAAATCGTGTTCCAAAAAACGAATTAACATTCCGAGATGGACAAATTGTTCAAGGGAAAATTTTAAAACTATTTCCAAATAATCGAGCCGAAATTCAAATTGGTAACCATAAACTGGTAGCCGAAATAACGACAAGTTTACAAATAAATAAGCAATATTTTTTTCAAGTACAAGCAGATGATTCACTTATTCATTTAAAAG
>Ga0079225_10001247_pt1 | contig 14167 bp, 11 predicted proteins | sample Poulit2012_FD_76344 | JGI IMG/M metagenome (GOLD analysis project Ga0079225, IMG submission 76344) | Agricultural soil microbial communities from Georgia to study Nitrogen management - Poultry litter 2012 | ecosystem: Environmental > Terrestrial > Soil > Agricultural land | place: USA: Georgia...
GTACGGCAATTAGAAGAATTGTTGTCCCGGAGGAATTGATGGAAGATGTACAAATCGCGCTTGGAAAATCCTTGGATAAAGTAACCGTTGGAGACCCCAGACTTAAGGAAGTGAGAATGGGTGCTTTGGTTAGCAGAAAACAGTTGGATGAAGTTCGAGAAAGAGTTTCGGACATCGCCAAAACAGCTGATATCGTTTATGGAGATTTGGAGAAAATTGAAACCATCGGAGCAGATGCTTCTAAAGGAGCATTTATCAGTCCGATTTTATTGCGAGAAGACGAGCCGTTAAAAAATCTTTCAGTTCACGAAACAGAAGCTTTCGGACCGGTGAGTACTTTAATGCCTTACAGCAGTTTAGAGGAAGCTATTGAAATTTCCAAATTAGGAAAAGGTTCTTTGGTGAGTTCTATTTTCACCAATGATAATAAAATAGCAAAAGACTATACGATTAAGGCCGCAACACATCACGGAAGAATTCTTGCTATAAATCGTGAAAGTGCCAAACAAAGTACCGGACACGGTGCACCTTTACCAACTTTAATCCACGGAGGTCCGGGAAGAGCCGGTGGTGGAGAAGAAATGGGAGGATTAAGAGGAATTCGTCATTATATGCAACGTTGTGCTATTCAAGGTTCTCCAACTACACTGACTGAAATCACCGGAATCTATCAACCCAATGCAGATTATAAAGAAGCAGAGAAACATCCATTTTCTTATCACTGGGAAGATATCGAACCCGGAATGTCTATCAAAACACATAGCCGAACCATCAGCGAAACAGATATTGTCGAGTTCGGTAATCTTACTTGGGATCATTTTTATGCCCACACCGATGAAACGGCTTTAGACGGATCTATTTTTGAACAAAGAACCGCACATGGATATTTCATTATCTCGATGGCCGCAGGACTTTTCGTCTATCCCAATAAAGGACCGGTAGCCGCAAATTATGGTTTGGAAGACATCAGATTTATCAGACCGATTTATGATGGCGATACCTTGCATGTTAGATTGACTTGTAAAGAGAAAATCGACAGAGAGCAAAAAGGTAAAGTACTGCCAAGCGGAATTGTGAAGTGGTATGTAGAAATATTTGATACCAGAATAACCAAAGGTTTAATTCCGGAAGATGAATTGGAGGAAAAAGAAGCGTTGGTCGGTGTGGCAACAATCTTGACGATGGTGGAGAAAAAACAAACGGAGTTTGTCGAAATGACCGATGAGAATTTCGAAAAAGCGCTTTCCAAATTAAAAGCAGATTCTAAACCAAAATGGGGTGCGATGACCGCTCAACAAATGATAGAACACTTGGAGCATCTTTACCAATTAAGTATTGAAAAAAATCCCGATTTTGAAGTTGTTACTCCTGATGATAAATTGCCCGAAGTGCAATCTACTTTATGGAATTACGAGCCGATGCCGAAGAATTTTGATCTACCGATTTACGAAGGCGGAAAACTTCCGGCGTTAAAGCACGAAGATTTAGAAACTGCCATAGAAAAAATGAAAGAAGCAAGAAAAGCGCATGAAAACTATTTTGTAAAACATCCTGATGCAAAAACCAAACATGCTGTTTTTGGAGCGTTGTCTAAATTTGAATGGCAACTGTTAGACCGTAAACACTTGAACCATCACTTCGAGCAATTCGGACTTTTAGACTAATAATTATTTCACTTGAAGAATAATAAAACTAAGACGGCATTGGAGGTTTAGAAAGACTTCTAATGCCAGTCTTTTTTCAAAATTAAAATCTTAACAACAATATATGTCAGATATAGAACAAGCTTACGTAAAACACGATATCGAAAACGGAATTGCAACGGTAGAATTTTCTACGCCGGAACACAATTCCATGCCCGGAAATATTTTGGCCAAATTGGCTGACACGATTACTGAAATGGGCGAAAATGATGAGGTGAAAGTCGTAATCCTTAAAAGTGGAGGAGACCGTACTTTTTGTGCCGGAGCAAATTTTCAAGAACTGATTTCAATCGAAACCCGTGAAGAAGGATTGCAATTTTTCTTAGGTTTTGCCAATGTAATCAACGCGATGAGAAAATGTCCGAAATTTATCATCGGACGTGTACAAGGAAAAGCAGTTGGTGGAGGTGTAGGATTAGCTTCTTCAGTAGATTACTGCATGGCCACAAAATATGCATCGATTAAATTGAGCGAGTTGAACTTGGGAATTGGTCCTTTTACGGTTGGTCCGGCAGTGCAACGTAAAATTGGCGTTAGTGGATTCTCCCATATTTCTATCAATGCCAATAAATTCTACGACCCGGAGTGGGCGAGAGAAAAAGGATTATATACCGAAGTATTTGATTCTACCGAAGAAATGGACAAAGCGGTTCAGGAATTAACAGAAGAGTTGTGTACGTTCAATCCCGTTGCGATGGCGGAAATGAAAAAAATGTATTGGAAAGGAACTGAAGATTGGGATAAATTGCTTCACGAACGCGCCGATATTAGTGGAAAATTAGTATTGAGCGAATTTACCAAAGAAAAATTAAAAGATTACAAGTAAGCATTATAACAAGGCGGAGTGAAACCAGAAACTTCGCCTTCACTTCAATTAAAATCAAACTTTTAAAACAAACGAGACAAATATTCCTCTAAAAACTAAGCTAATGATTTACAAATTTGGAGAATTTATACCGGTGGTTCATGAAAGTAGTTTCGTACATCCTTTAGCATCAGTTATTGGCAATGTCATTATCGGCAAAAACTGTTATATCGGTCCCGGAGCTGCGGTTCGCGGAGATTGGGGAGAAATCGTGCTCAAAGACGGTGTAAATATTCAAGAGAACTGCACCGTTCATGTATTCCCCGGAAAAAGCGTCACTTTTGAAGAAAGTGCACACATCGGCCACGGCGCAATTGTCCACGGAGCCAATATTGGAGAAAATGCGATGGTAGGAATGAATTCCGTGATTATGGATGATGCTTATGTCGGAAAAGAATCGATTGTCGGCGCGATGGCTTTTGTAAAAACCAATATGCAAATTCCTCCAAGGAGTTTGGTAGTGGGAAGTCCGGCAAAAGTAATCAAACAAGTTTCCGATGAAATGTTGGCATGGAAAACCGCCGGAACCAGACTTTATCAAAGATTACCGGCCGATTCATTTGAAGGAGGATTAGAAGAAGTTGAGCCCTTGAGAGAAGTTCCCAAAAACCGACCCAAGCAAGAAGACTTTCATAAAACACTAGAGGATTTTAGAAAAGAAGGAAGGAAGGATTAAAGTATTTTTGGGTTTTCAAATGAGATTTTTCGTTGTTGAATGAATTGAAGTTTAAAAACTTGTAACTTGCCATATGCTGATTATCAGCAAGTTAGTAGTAGTCTAAAAGCGTTCTGCCAAAATTCATTAATTGCAAAAAATTGAATAGACTGTATCAGTTTGGCAAAAAAATATTATTTTGATAGAAATATTCGTGCTATGAAAACAATAGAAATAAAAAGGAAATTGATTAACCAAATAAACTTATCCAAAAATAAAGATTTGCTTGAGGAGTTTTATCGTTTCCTAATACCTTAAAATGCAATTCAAGAAACTTACAAACTCAATGCTGAACAAAACTCTGCGATTACCGAAGCACGGAAACAAATTGAAAATGGCAACTACTTGACAAATGAAGAAGCAAACCATGAGATTGACGAATGGTTAAACAAATAATTTGGCCAAGAAGAGCACAAACCGACAGAAAGGAAATTCTTAAATACTGGAATAAGAGAAATAAATCCAACATTTACAGCAAAAAACTAAACAATCTTTTCAAAGAAGCCGCAAGATTGATATCGAAATATCCGGAAATTGGAAAGCAAACAGATGACAAAAATACTCGAATTAAAATCGCAAGAGACTATCTAATTTATGAGGTTGACCAAGAATATCGTTTGTTATTCTTGCAATTTGGGACAGCCGACAAAATCCACAAAGATTGAAAAGAATATTGAACAAATAATCTATCGCTAATACCGTATGAAAATAATAGGACAAGAATGCTTAACCCAATAATCGAAGAAGGAATTTTTCAAATAAAACCAAATAAAGTTATCTAGTAGATTAAAAGTTAGTTCCAGGATGTTAGCCAATAAAGAATGAAATTATGTTTGAATTGTGGATATATTAGATTTTGAGATTTATAAACCTCCTGCTCAAATAGTTAGTGATTAGGGTATTGTGTAAATGTGAATTTAATTCCACTTTCCTGAATCCAAATCATCTAAACCATCCAAGTCTATATAATTATCTCCAAGTCCATCTTCGTTAAAACCCTCTTCATCTAAATCATCGATAATATCACTTTCAAAATTTTTTTCCGGAGGAGCTTCCGGTAAAACTCCTTGAGAAAACATCAGGTTAGGATAAGATCTTCCGGCTTCTTCTTCGACAATATCTGCAAGTTCTACGTAGAAGGTCCACATATTCAAGAAATCATACACATAAATCATTTTGGTGCTTTCTTTAGAGAAGACTGAGTCGATAGCGGTTTCTTCCATTAATCGCATAGATTTTGGATCTCCTCCCATATTAAAAAGCATAATTTCTTCCCCTTGATTCCATTCGTCATCGCTTAAATAAAAGGAAGCCATTTCGCTGCCTTCAAACCCAAAAGCTTGAACTATGGAATTGTGCAAATCTTCTAAAGTATCGTCAGCTTTGATCTCTATATCTCTGAATACATCATCTAAAACATCCAGTACTATTCTAAATCTATAAATCATTATCAGTTTTTATTTTTGGTATAACAACGATTCTTATCTTAAGGTTATAATTCTTAAACGCTATCCACTACAAAATTATGGTTTTTATAAAAGTATCGTGCAGTTTTTAAGACAAGATTTTTCTTTTAAGCCTCATTTTGAATTTCAAGCCCCATTTCTGTTCCTTTTTTTATCATAAAATCCCGAGCAGCCTCATATTCATTTGGAATTTTCCCCTGTAAAATAGCTTCTTTTATCGCGTTTTTAATAGCACCTACTTCTCGAGAGGGTTTCAGATTAAAAGCAGTCATGATTTCTTCTCCGGAAATCGGCGGTTGAAAATTCCTTAATTGGTCTCTTTCTTCTACTTCGACAATCTTTTTCCGAACAATTTTAAAGTTGTTGTGGTATTTTTTAAACCGTCGAGGGTTTTTAGTGGTGATATCTGCTTCACATAAAGTCATCAAATCCTCAATATCATCTCCTGCATCATAAATCAATCGTCTGACAGCCGAATCGGTTACATTTTCTTCGGCAATGACTATCGGGCGTGAGCTCATGTAAACCAATTTCTGGACATATTTCATTTTCCAATTAAGGGGCATTTTCAACCGCTTGAATAGTTTGTAAACCATTTTTGCGCCTATGAACTCATGTCCGTGAAAAGTCCAACCTATTTTTTTATCAAAACGCTTGGTAGGTGCTTTTCCAATATCGTGTAATAACGCAGCCCAACGCAACCAAAGGTTATCGGTATGCCGAGAAATATTGTCTAAAACCTCCAAAGTATGCCAGAAATTATCCTTGTGTCGCTGACCTTCAACTTCTTCAACGCCTTCTAAATCAGAAAGTTCAGGAAGGATAAAAGGGAGAAGTTTTGTCTTTCGTAAAAGCGCGAATCCCTTAGAAGGTTTTTTAGCTAAAATAATTTTATGAAGTTCATCAACGATGCGTTCTTCAGAAATAATCTGAATTCTTTTTGCATTTTCGGTGATGGCTTTCAGTGATTCTCTTTCAATCTTAAAATTCAATTGCGTCGCAAAGCGAATCGCTCTCATCATCCGCAAAGGATCGTCAGAGTAGGTTTCTTCCGGTTGGAGTGGAGTTTTCAGTAAACCTTTTTCTAAATGTTCAATTCCACCAAATGGATCGATGAGCTCTCCAAAATGAGCTTTATTGACTTGAAGTGCCAAGGCATTGATTGTAAAATCGCGTCGGTTTTGATCGTCTTCTAATGTGCCGGGTTTAACAGCGGGTTTTCTACTGTGATGGGAATAAGATTCTTTCCGGGCACCGACAAATTCAACTTCCAAATCAAATGCTCTGATCATCGCTGTGCCATAATTTTTAAAAACCTGTACATCCGGGTTTTCGGGAAGTAATCTAGAAACTTCTTTAGCCAATTCAATTCCATTACCCACAGCAACAATATCTATATCATTTGTAGGTCTGTGTAGAAAAAAATCTCTCACAAACCCACCTACAGCATAAGTTTCTATAGCTAAATTATCTGCAGCTTTAGTGATATATTCAAAAATTTTATGGGAGAGGGCCTCGGGATAAACTCTTTCTTTTGTCAAAACAAGTTTATGGTTATTCATTAATACTTTACTTGGTTATGCTCTTATAATTTTTATCTCGCCGTTTATTTCCGGTTTGATTATCATAGAAGGTTTTATATTAACAGCTTCCAGCTGCAAATTTACAACATAATCAACGCCTTTTTTAATTTCCTCAGTGATTTGACTAAAAGTTTTAGGAGAATTTTCGCCACTGATGTTCGCAGAGGTAGAAACAATGGGCTTCCCGAAGGCTTTGATAAGTTTTCTACAAAATGTGCTGTCGCAAATTCTAATCGCCACCGTATCATTATTTGCCAATAAATTTTTAGCTACATTTTTCGGATTATTATAAATAACGGTGGTAGGACGATGTTGTTTTTTTAGTACGTCTTGTATGTTTTCTGGAGTTTCTCCGACGTATTGCTTGACCATTTCAAAATCCGAAACCAAGCAAACCATCGCTTTGGATTCATCGCGTTTTTTTAAGGCGTAAAGATTCTTCACCGCTTGAGGGTTTGTCGCATCGCAACCAATTCCCCAAACAGTATCCGTCGGATAGAGCAGAAGACCTCCTTCCTGTAGAATTTTCAATGCGTTGTCGACTTCTTTTTTCATTTTTTATCAGTCCAATTTATAAACCAAAAGTAATTGATATTTTTTGGTTCTACTATCAATTTAAAGGATTATGATGAGATTCTCCAAAAAAGAATAAAAATACAAGACCGACAAAAAAACTCCTTCCTTTTCAAGGAAAGGACAGCTTGATAATCAAACTTGTTTGATTGTCAAGCAGGTAAGGTTCCTGCTGTTTTGAAACAGAAGCTTGCTTTGCTCCTTGATTATGTTAGTATCATGAAAGCAACATAACAGTTACAACCACCCCTGAAATAACTAAACCTGCGGATTATTTATTTCGTCCCCTCCTTTTTTAAGGAGGGGAGCTTTGTTTTTGGGTTTAAATGGCTGTAAATCAAGGATGAACTCTTCTTTCTATTATGGTTAATTTTTATTTTCTTAGAAAGGAGTTTGTCTATCACTATTAAGCTTCTATAACAAAGCAAACAAAAGCTCCTTTCCTTTTCAAGGAAAGGACAGCTTGATAATCAAACTTGTTTGATTGTCAAGCAGGTAAGGTCCCTGCTGTTTTGAAATAGGAAGTTTGCTCTGTTACTTGATTATAATTGAATCAGGAGGCAACATAACAGTTACAACCACCCCTGAAATAACTGAACCGGCGGATTATTTGTTTTTTCCTCCTTTTTAAGGCTAATCTTTATACCCAAGTATTTTCCATTAAAAACATAAGTAAAAAAATCATGGTTAATTAAATGAGATTCAGTAATTATCAGAATTTATTCCGATTTTTCTATGCCGAAAGGCGTCCAATGAATTTTATGTTTTTGGGTGTGTTTTCGGATATTCCTATTTTTCTCAATACTTTCTTTTCTGGCATATCCTCTGGAATGATCTAAATGCAAACAAACAGTGCTATACCTGATTTGCTTTGGTTTAACCCCTAAGTTGATCAATCTTTCTCCAAATTCTCGGTCTTGTCCGCCATATTGCATGCGTTCATCAAAACCGTTTACTTTTAAAACCAACTCTTTCCAAGTGCTGGCATTATGCCCATTCCAGCTTGGAGTAGTAGTAGTAATTTTATTCATAAATCCAGCGGTAGAATTTTTTTGGGTCAATTTCAAGTTTTTAAGGAAATTCTTTTTTAAACCGTTTTTTTCAAGCCATTTTCTATCGAAAATTTTTTGATCTAAAATGTCTTTTTTTGTGATTTTCTTACTCAGCTCCATCGGAAGTCTGATCAACCCGCCGGATAAAAATTGATTGGGTTGGCGTTTATCAAAATGGGTTTGTAAAAAATCAGGACGAGGAATACAATCTCCATCAGTAAAAACCAGGTAATCCCCTTGTGAAGCAACAATGGCTTTGTTGAGAATTACACATTTTCTAAATCCATCATCTTCATGCCAAACGTGCTGAATTGGATAATTTACTTCTTTTTGCATCCGCTTTATAAGTTGAGCCGTTTCTTGTCCTGAACCATCATCAGCAACAATCACTTCAAAATCTTTAAAACTTTGAACAGTATATCCCCATAAAGCTTTTTCAAGCCAGACAGGGTGATTATAGGTAGTGAAAATAACAGAAATTTTCATGCAGATGGTGCTTAGATTTTTTCAAAAGTAACATTTTCGAATATATAAATTTGTATTTATTTAAAATATATAAAAGGTGGAAATTATTTTATCTTCTAATCCTCCAAACTCTTGTCAAATAGAAAAAATATGTATTTTTGTCACCATGCACGCAGAAATTTCCACGGAATATAAAAAACACAAAAAGGAACTCACTGACTTTGTCAGCAATTTTGATCAATCGGGGCAAGAGTACGGTGATCAAGATCGAAATACATTAAAGTTATTTCGTTTGGGGGAAGAACAGATTATTATAAAGTCGTTTAAAATTCCGAATTTAATCAATAAGATAGCTTATCGTTTTATTAGAAAAGGGAAAGCTCAGCGATCTTTTGAGTATGCGTTTGTACTATTGGAAAAAGGTATCCTTACTCCACAACCGATTGCGTATTTTGAAGATAAAAAGGGGTTGTTTTTTGGGAAAAGTTATTATATCAGTCATCATCTCAAATACGATTTAACTTACCGAGAGCTTATTCACGATTCTACATTTCCCAATCGCTATGAAATTTTAAAGCAGTTTACGCGATTTACTTTTAAACTTCACGAAAACGGTATTGAGTTTTTAGATCATTCCCCCGGAAATACGTTGATTGTCATCAATTCTAAAGAGGATTTTGATTTCTATTTAGTCGATTTGAACCGGATGAAATTTCACGATTATATGGATTATGAAACCCGAATTAAAAATTTCTCCAGATTGACTCCGGACAAGAATATGGTTCATGCTATGAGTGTTGAATACGCCAGGTTGATTGAAAAAGATAAACAAACTGTTTATAATGATATGTGGGAAGAAACCGAAAAGTTCAGGATTAAGTTCAGAAAGAAAAAACGGCTTAAGAAAAAGATTAAATTCTGGGAGAAATAATTATTCTCTGTTTCTTCTTAACAACCATATTTTCACATACCGCATAAATACCCGATGTGCCAATACAGAAGAAAGTGTCAATCCGACAACCCCATCTCGAAAGCCGCCTTGAACAATATAATGTTTAAAAAACCGCCAAAATGGTTTGATGACAAAATGATAGCCGGTTAGTCTTCCTGTTTTTTTATCATAATCTTTGGCTTGTAACCAAGCATATCGATTCATCTTTTCTAAATGTTTATCAAGAGTAATATAGGTGTTGTGATCTAATTTGTTTTTTAAATAGCCAACCTTACCATCTGCTATTATTTTCTCGTGAAGATATTTATCTTCGTATCGACATTTATCTCGGTGAAATAAACGAATTACTTTATCGTTTTGCCAACCGCTATACTTGACAACCTCACCCATATAATGGTTTTTTCTTCCAATCCAATACGCGACAATACCATTTTGAGAAGGATTTTTCAGAGTCTTTAAAATTTCATGCTTTAAATCTTCCGTTACTCTTTCATCGGCATCAACTAAGAGAATCCATTCGTGTTTGGCTTGCGGAATAGCCCAATTTTTTTGACTGGCAGCATATTGAAATTCTCTCCTGATCACCCGATCGCTAAGCGCTTTTGCTTTCTCGTAGGTGCCATCAGTGCTATAACTATCTACCACTAAGATTTCATCAGCAAAATCAACAGAGGCGATAACATCTTCAATATTATGAATTTCATTTCCTACCGGAATCAAAGCTGTTAACAACGCTCTTTTTTGAGTTGGTTTTGCATCCATTTTGATGGTTTATTAAATCAATGCAAAACTAACAATTCGTCGCTTATCTATTAATAATAATCAAAGAAATATCTTTGAGGTATCTAAAAATTGATAAAGTGATTTGTTGGCTTAAATATGACTGCGATTTGAGAAATTGTGAATTTTTGTTTTTTAAAAAATTTCAAAAATTGTATTTGGAGATAATTTTCTCTTTAATGTTTTAAGAATAACAAGGAGCTGAAAAATTCTTTTCCTATAGATTTATTAAAGGACTTTTAATAAACAACTTACTATCTTATATTTGAATTTTTAGATTTAAAAATTTATGAGTAACTGTATTTCGTATAAAGACATCCCTTACTATTCAGCTTTAATCTTAGATTATCTGTCAGAAAATAAAAAACTCAAATCTACCTATCATCGTTTTCCGAAATTGGAGAATTTTAAAGCTCAATTTGAAGAAAAATCAAATAATTTTTCGGAGGCTCATAGAGAAATATTAGCAGCTGCTTTAGAAAAACAATACGAAAATTTTGAATCTTCAAAAGCTACCGCTGAAAACATTCAGTTACTTAAGGATCAAAAAACCTTTACGATTACAACCGGTCACCAATTGAATATTTTCACCGGACCGTTATATTTTTTCTATAAAATTATTTCGGTAATCAACTTGACCAAAGAATTAAAATCGGCGTATCCCGAATATAATTTTGTGCCGATGTATTGGTTGGCTAGTGAAGACCACGATTTTGAAGAAATCAGTTTTTTTAATTTTAAAGGTGAAAAATACCAATGGGAAACCGATCAGAAAGGTGCCGTTGGTCGATTTTCAACAAAAGGTTTAGACAAAGTATTTGAAGAGTTTAAGGCGGCTCTCAACTCTTCTGACAATGCTGAGTATTTGCGAGATTTATTTGAAGCAGCTTATCTCAATCACGACAATCTCACCGATGCCACGCGATATTTGGCAAACCGGTTTTTTGCTGAACAAGGATTGGTGATTATCGATGGCGATGATGCGGATCTAAAAACTCTTTTTGCCCCTTATGTAAAAACGGAATTACTTGAACAAAACATGCATCAAAAAGTAGGGGAGACGACAGCGGTTTTAGAAAAATCCGGATATGATATACAGGTTAATCCCAGAGAAATCAATCTTTTTTATTTAGGAGAAAACTCCAGAGACCGAATTGTCAAAAATGAAAATCGCTATTTCCTGAATGAAACTGAAAAAAGTTTTTCTGAGGAAGAGATTTTAAAAAATTTAGAAACCCATCCCGAAAAATTTTCCCCAAATGCAATTATGCGACCGTTATATCAAGAGGTGATTTTGCCAAATTTGTGTTATATCGGTGGAAGCGGAGAGCTGGCTTATTGGCTGGAGTTGAAAAGTTATTTTGAAAGTGAGCAAGTAACTTTTCCAATGCTTTTAATGAGAAATTCCGCTTTATTGATGACAGAAAAACAAGAGGAAAAACTCGAGAAACTCGACCTTTCCAAAGGCGATTTGTTTTTAAAACAATTCGAATTACTCGATAAGAAAACAAAATCAATATCCGATATTGAAATTGATTTTGATCCACAAGTAAAGCATCTTAAGAAACAGTTTTCCGACTTATACAATTTAGCCAAAAAAACGGATAAATCATTTTTAGGAGCTGTTGCCGCGCAAGAACAAAAGCAAATAAACGGACTTGAATATTTAGAAAAACGTTTATTAAAAGCACAAAAAAGAGTATTGGAAGATAAATTAAAAAGAACTAAGATTTTGCAAAATGAACTGTTCCCACAAGGAAATTTGCAAGAACGCGTATTGAATTTCAGTGAGTTCTACGAAATCTATGGAGATGAGTTTTTAAACGTGCTTCAACAAGAACTAAAACCGTTGGAATTGAAGTTTGATGTGATTACGTTGTGAGTTATCGAATACTTTTCCAATGTTCTAACGCGAAGGCCAAGTCTTTGGAAAAGTTCTACAACGAAAACCAAGTAATCTTCAAAGACTACCGTAGCGAAAACTTTTCCAAAGTACAAGGGGCAATTTGAAATTTTGGTAAATCGAAAATTCCAAGGACTTTGGAAACGATCAATTACTTGGTCCCTAAAAAATCTTCTATAAATTTCTTCAGAAATAATAAATTAATTGAAGAAAGAATTTAATTGCTTTCCTTTCTGTAAAAAAACTTAGCTAAGAAGTGTTAGAAGTTACTTTTAAAGAAAAACTTTTCCAATGAATAGCCACGAATACACGAATAAATGTTGTGATGATAAAACAAGATAATAAGGCAAACTTAATCAACCTATCACTTTGGTTATAAAGACAATAAGGTTTAATTAGGGAATGGATATAATTTGTTTTGAAAAATATTACTTCGCAGAGGATAACGTAAAATATCCTGTGTTTTCAACGCTTTTGACTGAGATGTATTTTATGGATATACGTTGCCCATCCCTTTGATATTTCGCTCTTTAAGAGCGGGGTTAAAAAGGGGTTAGAACCAAGTCGAAATAAAAAAATTGGAGAAAGAACCAAACGAAATGCTATTTTCACCCTAAATAATATTTCTGATAAAACAATTCCAAACTCACAACTTCCCCGAAACCTCCTCAACTACAAAAAATGCGTCATTTCCTTGACTTTGGTATAGCGGCATAAAAATATGTGCATTCCATTTGCTGTAAATCGATTTGCCATTTTGGTGAGCTAGGAGATCCCCTTTTTTTATCTTTTGAAAATTTAAGAATCCGGGTTTCATCTCAAATTGATCATCTGATGAAATTTCATGTCTATAAATCAGTTCGAATACTTTTTGATTTTTCCGTTTATTTTCAAGTTTTTTGGCCGAATCGGGATATTGGTCTAATGTTCTTAACTCTAAATTACACGCATGTTGTATACTGTGCCAAATCATTCCTCTATGGTATTCTATCGAAGTCTCACTTTCGTGTTGACCTGCTTCAAACACAAATCCTGTCAGGCTGGTGTTGCTTAGATAACGATCGATACAGCCTTTTATCATATCCGAAAATCCACGGATAATATAGGTGGGGAAGAGGCGTGACCAAGCGATATTGTCATTCAGATCTTGAACGGAAATATAGGGTTCACTGGCTGAAGAAGTGGTATGACAATCCAAGAAATAACGTTTTGTAAATTCACTTTCCGGATGTTTTTCTAAAACCTTAATAATATCAAACATTTCTTTCTTTTCATGGGTATCTGTTTTTCCGGAGTTGATGATTTCCTCAGTCCAAATTCGATTTAAATCCTGATCGATATACCTGACCTTGTTTTTAAGTGCTTTTAAATTGCCGGTTACCCCAACTATTTTTCCATTTAAAATGGGTTTTTCCCTATGAAGGGTTTTAAAAATCTTTTGTAAAGCCAAAATTCCTGCGGGTTCATTGCCGTGAACGCCTGCAGTTATAAACAGCAAAGCTCCTTTGTTGCCGCTGTCATATTCTCCGATGATTCGATGTAAGTTTTTCATGATTTGATTTTTTAAGAGTTTTTCGTTTCATCTTGAAATTTAACTCAGGACTTTTGATTAATCCATGGTCGCCAATACTTGATTTGGCAAATCGTCGTGCTTTTTTTTATAGATTACTTTCCGTTCCATCGCATCGATCACGGTATCGGTAAAATCTGTCATTCCGGTGATTGCACTGTGATCGATTCCTCCTGGACTCAACACATTGATTTCTATAAGTTTATCTTTAACTATATCCAATCCTATAAAGAATAATCCGTCGCGAATTATCTTCGGAGCAACTACCGAGACAATGTGTTGAATTTCCGGCGTGAGTTTTCCCGGTTTTGGAATCCCTCCCAAGGTGAGGTTGCTTCGGAATTCAGTTTCATCTGTACTGGTTCTATGGATAATGGCATACTCACCACCCTGTTGAAGGATTTTTCCATTCATTAAAATTACCCGCATGTCGCCTTCTTTTGCTTCAGGAATATATTCTTGGGCAATAACATATCCTTTGCTTAAAATTGTGTCGAAAATCTGCTGAAGATTTCTCTTTTTCGAGCCAATTCGATAAAC
>Ga0079225_10001250_pt1 | contig 14163 bp, 14 predicted proteins | sample Poulit2012_FD_76344 | JGI IMG/M metagenome (GOLD analysis project Ga0079225, IMG submission 76344) | Agricultural soil microbial communities from Georgia to study Nitrogen management - Poultry litter 2012 | ecosystem: Environmental > Terrestrial > Soil > Agricultural land | place: USA: Georgia...
TTAATGGATTCTGATTCTCTCAATTTCCTTACATTTTCCCCATCCGATAATAAATTATTCAGCTCAGACATTGCTCGTAAATGGGAATCTTGATTTTCAGGAGCTAAAACGAATATCAAATAAACCTCGTGTTCCTTTTCCTTTAGAAAATGGACCGGCTCCCTTAAAATTAAAAGGCTCATACTCACATCGATAACACCATCCGAAGGAAGAGCATGTGGCAGGGCAATGCCTGGACCGACAATAACGTAAGGACCCCTTTCTAGTAAGACATTTATCATCGCGTGAATATAACGATCTTTAATTTTCTTACCCTCTAAAAGGGGCTGACAGGCTAAATAAATCGCCGCTTTCCAATCCGTTACCCTTTGAACAATTTGAATATTACCTTCTAACAGATTGGCAAGGCTTGGGCGAACCCCTTTGTGAAAGAGGGAGTCCTCATGGAAATAACGTCTTAATTCTTTAATTAATTGTTCTTCATTTTCGATTGTTGTATAACTTTTAATAATTCTCATAAGCTGTGTAATCGAAGGAGCCTTTGAATATTGAACTCCAAAACCTAATTGGGAATTAATTTGAGCGATTAAATTACTCTTCTCCTCCTCGGATAAAATAGGACTAACAACAAATAAGGGATGCCCCTTTCTAACAACATCAACCGTCGACACGGCAAAACTTACATTTGGCCAATGCTTTTTACTTTCATATTCCCGGGCGGAAAGGACACGAGGAAAATCAACCATCGGAAAAAGTTGCTCCAACTGCTTACGCAAAATTTCAGAAGTTCCTATCCCACTATTACAAATAATAAGTGCCTTCTTTCGCTCCATTTTTCCCTGTTCTGAACGAAGCCAACCGCCAAAGTGGATCGCAATAAATGCAATCTCATTTTCCGTCAATTTTTTTCTTGTTAAATTTTCAAAATGATGTACAACCTTTTGGGTAAGAATATAAATTTCCTTATACCTTTCTTTAATTGTAGTTGTTAATGGATTTTCAATATTTAATCCATAGACGCTCCGGTAAAAGGCAGGCTCTAAATGCGTCAGTAAATTGGATTCTATTTGCTCCCTATCTTGAAATACAACACCAGCATACAACTGAAAATCACTAACCATTTTAGATATCGCCGCTTTAATTGAAACTTGAACGGTACTAAAAATCTCCGTTCGATCCTTATACTGTAATTTCGCTGTTAATAAATAAGTCGTTAAAAAGAACGCCTCTTCAAGCGGGATATCTACATCGTACTCCCGGGCTAAAGTCTCCGTAACTTTCATCGCAACTTTAAATTCTAAAGTGGATTGTAAAACTTCCTTTTCCACATGATCCATTTGTATATAATGGCCACTCTTCATACGATAAATATTCAAATAAATGTGTATAGCCATGGAAAATAAATCTTCATCCGCGTAATGAACTTGCAAATCCTTTTCACAAACGGACAAGGCCTCATATATCGGCAATAAATTAATAGAGGAAACTTTTATGAGATGGGAGATTTCCTTCAGAAACCCCTCACGATTAATCCGTCTATTTAGGAAAAAGGATAAGCAATAGACACGTAATTTCCTTATGTCTACTTCACTTCCCTGAAGCACATATCCTCTCTGACGTTCGAACACTAACTTGAGATCATACTTTTGGACGATATCTCTTAGTTTATTCATATCATTTATAATCGTATTTCTACTAACATCAAGATACTGCTCAAAAGTCCTTAAAATGAGTCTATCTTCATTAATCAATAAATGAAGAGCAATCCAACGAACCCTCTCATCAGCGGAATATTCATAAGGAATCGCGTCCATGAAAGAAATATCCTTTGGGAAATCCTTTATATAAAAACCACGGGAACGCTCATGTTTAATCGGGTCAATGGATTGACTTTTCAACCAATCATTAATTCGATCAATCTCATAATAAATCGTTCTTCTAGATACATTGAATTGCTTCATCAATTCATGAATCGGCAGGTACCGCCCACTATGAATGATTTGCTGCAATATCGCAATACCCCTCTTGTTTAACGTCATCTAGTTTCTCCTCTCACCTTCATAATATATCGGTAATTCAGGTAAGTACAGACCAAATGATTACAAATTATCTGTGCAAAATTGTACTCTTCATATTATTGTTCATTAATAAATCTTTATCCCGAACTTGCATAAACCGATTTGGCAATGTCCAGGTTAAGTCTGCAAAAAAAGGAGGTTTTCCTTCAAAATAACCAATCAAGGATATATGCAGTCAAAAAAAGGTCGCATCCCGGGGATCTCCCTTAAAATAGATGCGACCTGATTAATCATTCTAACTAACAACCATAAGCGAGGCAGTGAAACTCCCCTTCCCTAATCCGGTAGAGCTTCATCTTCGTCCCTCGTCACCCCAGCCCCAAGCTCATCACCATCAAAGAAACCCTCGACTAAGGAGGTGGCCTCAACAATCATATTTATCTGCTCAAAGGCTTCATCTAGTATCAAGCTCAAGCGCTCGTAATACACTGTTTCGCTAGCATCATAAAACTTAAGTTTCTCCGCCAGGGCTTAGATATCGGCTAATTCATGCTCGGCTTCGAGGATGCCCCCCAGTAAATAAACCCTTAATTTCCTTCTCTAGCTCAAAGATATAAAAGGCCAATTGGTAATCGTATTCAATTCCTCAAAACGCTTCTCATTCTCCTCGTTAAAATCCGTCTCATCCACCTTGTGAATATGTACAATAATTTTATCCAACTCACCCTCGGTAAGCCCTTCAGCCAAATCGGTCCAATTCTCATTAAAAACTGCATCAATCATCGACCCAATGTGATCAAGTCTTTTCGCATCCTCATCAGCCTTTTTTCCACAAGCCCTTAGTAAAATCCCCAAAATAAGAAGTGAAAATAAAATAATAGTTAGTTTTATCTTTATTTTTTTGAAAAAAAGGTATATTATTTGAATATAAGAATATAATACAAGGAGCTGTGGAAAATGAGTTTAGAAATATTGGAGAGAATCAAAATGAATAATCCAAATCCCTCTGTAGTTCTAAAAACCGTTAAAAACGGAAATCTTATAGTCAAAAAAGTACCACATATTCCTTTTCCCGATGGGCAAGGACCCGACGGCGAACATGAGTATCTACCAGCAGATGTAATGTATAATTTATCTAAAATCTTTAGACACATGCTGGATAATAATATTTCCACATTCACTTATAATGACTTTAAATAAAACACCATATTTTATTTTAAAATAATGGTGTTTTTATTTTTTGTACTTATTTGGGAAAAAATCTCTCATTGAGAAACCTGTATTTTTAATCACTATAAGGGTAATAATGAAAATACCTTGTTGAAAATTAACCGTGATTTTTATTTCTTTACTATCAAAGGTACAAATATAATTAAAGTTTAAGTAGGGATAAGCTTTCCATTCTGCATATTCTTCAACCTCTTTCGAATCAATTAATGCTTGAACAATCTTTTCAAGAGTTTCCGGATGAACTGCAAAATAATACTTCTCTCCATCAATCTGCGCGATTTCGGCATCAGTAAGCCCTTCAATTCTAGATAGTACTCTTTTCAGTGCGTGTTTTGAAAAACCAAAGTTTGCCCTTTGTAAAAGAATTTCCCTAGGTTTTTTCGCTGGACTAAGGAGATGTACAATTTTATCCTTTATATTCACCAGTTCTTCTCGCTGATATTTGCTTAATTTTACTTTTATTCCACTAACTGATTTCCTCCATTCTTCTCCAGTTAATTGTTGTGAATACTTTGTTATCTCTTCTATTTGATCTTTAAAAAGTTTAATGCTATCTTCTTTTAATAATACCGTTCCATCTTTTACAACTACCTCTGTTGGCACATTGATTTGCTCCACATATTAACCCCCTCTAAAACACTATTTCTTTGTTTTGAAATTATTATGTGAATTACTGTATATAGTAAATTTAACTAATTAATATTATAGTATAAGGAACCCGCCAAATCAATATGTAGTAGGAACGTACATTCTCATCTACATATTGTGCCAAGGTGATTTTTTTCCTCAAGGCAATACATAAAACAGTAAATATAATTGAAAGATGTCCCCTGTCGATTCCCCTGGTCAAAGGTGCTTAATCCAAAATAGACACCCACTCTTCATAAGCCTAAAAAAACAAAAGAGCCTAAACATCTCCCCATCCATTAATAGGAAAACATTTAGGCTCCAATATCATCAGGTATATTATTATGTTAATTTCCTTCGTAAATGTAAATATGGATCTTCTTCAACAAATATTGTGTTAGGAATTTCCTGATTTAATCTTCTTAACACAGACATTTGATTAATTACATAGGCTAACCTATCTTCATCAAAATCCGAAATGTTAAAGGAAACACCATAAGAGAAAATATTTTCTTTAATTTCATTTTTATGAACTAGATTCCCATCAATAACAAACTTTTCATCCATCATTTCTAATTCAAATCTAAATTTCATTTGGGATACAACCGGGATACTTAATGTCGTCAGAAATAACATCCCACCTAAACTAATATTCTCTACAAGTATATTTGCATGACCCAAACTAACATTTTTCTTCCCAACTTTTGTTATATACATTTTAGCAGGTAAATGAAATGGAAATTTAAAGCTAGAATACTTCCGTCTTTCATCATGATTAGCAGCCCTCTTCCTTTTACTCGTTTTAAAAAATCGATAGGGTGATATGTTGATAGAAATTGGATAAAGGGTCAAGCCTTGTTTCTTCCACTCGGCAATTTGTTTACAAACATTTTGAATAACCCAGTCATCTATTTTATCGATTAAATGATTCTTCTCGGCTATTGGTATGAATTCGTTGGGTGAAACTAACCCCCACTTTTTATGCCTCCAGCGAATCAAAGCTTCGGCACCCTTTAATACATTCTTTTTCGGATTGACTTGAGGTTGATAGTAAAGCTCAAAGTCCCCGTTTTCAATAGCCGCCCTTAAATCCCGCTCTAGCATAAGCCTTTTATGGGAAGTTATATTTTTATCAAAAGAATATATTTTAAAATTATTTTCCCCTAGATCCTTCGCATGTCAGATAAAAAGAACCCAGGGCAATCCACCCTGAGTTCATGTAAACGATTAACTTCTCATCTCAACACCTAGTTTATAACAATCTAACAACTCCTAAGCCCACCAAATCTCTGGACTCTGCTCCTCAATAATAACACTCTTCAAATTACTAACTGCACGAGAAAAACCTTCCTCAACCGACATCAAAGCATCCTCATGCTCAATACTAATTACATAATCATAACCATAGGTCCTTAGAGCACTAATCATATCACTCCACACCTTCAAATCATGCCCATAACCAACGGAACGAAAAGACCAGGCCCGCGTTTGCAAATCCCCATACGGCTGCATATCCGTCAAACCATACATATTCACATGATCCCAATCAATATAAGTATCCTTCGCATGAAAATGATGAATCGCATTTTCCCTTCCTAAAATTTTAATCGCTGCGACAGGATCAATCCCCTGCCACCACAAATGACTCGGATCAAAATTCGCACCAACCGCCTCACAAGTCGCCTCCCGCAACTTCAACATCGTGTGCGGAGTGTGCACAAGAAATCCGGCATGCAACTCAATCCCAACCTTAACCCCATGATCCTCTGCAAACTTACCTGCATCCCGCCAATACGGAATTAACTTCTCCTCCCACTGCCACTCTAAAATATCAGAATAAACCGTAGGCCAGGGAGTAACCGGCCAATTCGGATACCGCGCCCCCTCATGGGACCCAGGAACCCCCGAAAATGTATTCACTACAGGAACCCCCATCAACTCCGCCAACCGCACAGTCTTCCGAAAAATCTCATCCGCAATTCTGGCCTCCGACTCATTAGGGGAAATCGGATTATCATGGCAACTAAAGGCACTAATCACTAAATCTCGAGACCGAAGTTCATCCAAATAATCCCGCCGCCTCGACTCACTACCAAGCAACTCATCAAGCGCACAATGAGCCGCACCGGGATTACCCCCCGTCCCAATCTCAACAGCCCGAAGCCCCTTGGCCTGAACAAAATCCAACATCTCAACAAAAGACTTATCCGAAAACAAAACAGTAAACACACCCAACTTCATAAAACCCCTCCATTCACTCGTGAAATCATAACTTAGCTAAGCGAAACAACCCGACCAGACTCCGCCGCCTCAAGCATAGCTAAAACAACCTTTAAAGAAGATAAAGCCTCTAACCCCGTAACCGCCGGAACCTCATCCATCACAATCGAACGAATAAAAGCATCAATAACCCCTGTACTCGTCTGCTCCACATTCGTCTGCATCTTCTCAAGCTCATAAAGCACCCTACCACCATCCGCCCGCACAAGCTCCACCTGAAAATCCGGACGATGATAAACCTTCACAATCCCCCGCTCACAATAAAGAACCGTACTATTATCCTCCTCACCATAATATGTCCAGGAAAAACTTGCAGTACCAATCCGACCACTTTTTGTCCTCAAGATGCTAACAAGATTGTCACACACACCAATCGGATTACCCTGATCATCAAGCTTATCAAGCGCTCCTTCAAAGGCACTAACCTCAGCAATTTCATCCTCTAACAAAAATTGCAACAAATCGACTTTATGAATCCCTAAATCCCCAGCTACACCAAGGCCAGATCTCTCCTTCTGAAAAAACCAAGTAGCTTTAGATTTCGTCACACCCCAGTTTTCCGGCCCCTCATGACCAAAGGTCGTTTTAAAGGTTAAAACTTCACCTAACTCATTATTTTTAATGATTTCCTTTACTTGAAGATGGGCCTTGGTAAAACGCTGATTATGTCCAATCATTAGCTTTTTACCCGACTTCTTCTCCGCTTCAAGAATTTTCTCAGCATCCTCCACGGTAAGAGCTATCGGTTTTTCACATAAAACATGCTTTCCGCTTAAAAGAGCCCTCGTCGAAAAAATATGATGAGACTCATTAGAAGAACAGTCACTTATCGCCAAAATCTCTGGGTCCTCATACAAATCCTCCACCCGTGCAACCGTAGAGCCTTTGAACATTTCCGCTAACTTCTCCGCCCGTTCTGGATTTCGGTCATAGAAAACGATTTGCTTCACATAAGGATTAGCTGCATATTCTGGCCCATGGCGATATCTAGCAATCGAACCACAACCTATAATTCCAACCTTCACATAAATCATCCTTTCAGCCTATTTCCTAGTGATCACCTTCACATCAACCAAGTGTAGACTCCCGAATGACGAGCTCGTGGTCTAAAATGACACTCTCTACTTGATTACCCTTTATTTTATCCATCAACATTCTCGCAGCAACTTCACCCATCTCATACATAGGCTGTGAAATTGTCGTTAATGTTGGATTCGTCATATTCGAAAAATCAATTTTATCAAAACCTACAACAGCTATATCCCTAGGGACCTCTAATCCCTTCAACTTAATTTCCTTTAATGCCCCGATCGCAAGTACATCTGACACAGCAAACACCGCTGTCGGACGGTCCTCTAATTGTAAAATTCTCCTCATTGCCCTTTGACCGTAATTAAAGCCTAAATCCCCTGAGTATGTAATATAATCAGGATTTACCGGAATCTTATGCTCCTTTAAAGCCTTTAGAAAACCTTTCTCCCGGTGCCGAGCATAAAGGAAATTCTTGTCAGAATTAATTAAAGCAATCTTTTCATGACCTATATTAATTAAATGTTTAACTGCCAAATAAGCCGCCGATATACTGTCAATAGAAACATAAGGAATCCCGCTATCAATAGAATACTCACTACACTGGATAATCGCATGGCGCTTCGCCATCTCTTTTAATTTCTCCATATTAACTGTCGGATCCATAGAAATAACACCATCAGCCATCCTTGACTTCACCAAATCAAAATAAATATTCTCTCGCTCTGGATTTGAGTCCGTCTCACAAAGCATAATATTATAATTTTGCTTTAAGGCCTCGGTCTCAATTCCCTTTATAATATCGAAATAAAAGGGATTTGAAATCGAAGGAATCATCACTAACAGTAGTCGGCTTTCTAAGTTTCTTAGATTTCTCCCTAAACTACTCGGCTCATAATTAAGTTGTTCAATAACCTTTTCTACTCTTAGTCTCGTTTTTGGTGCAACAGTACTCGGTCTATTAATTACACGGGATACTGTCGCAATAGAAACTCCCGCTTGTTTTGCGACTTTTTGAATGTTTGCCATAACTTTTCCTACTCTCTCTATATATGTTGATAACTATTTATGCTGCCTTCCTTTTATGTTGAAATAGTAATGCTGCAATTACGATCAATCCTTTAAAAGCATCACGTAAAAACGGAGGCACACCGAATAAATTAAGTAAGTTATTCATAACAGCTATAATTAGCATACCATATACAGCACCCAGTATTGTCCCTTTTCCGCCGCTTAAACTGGCACCACCAACGACTGCAGCGGCTATCGCATCCATCTCCATACCACGTCCTGCATTAGAGAAATCCATCGATCCAATTCTTGACACCTGAATAATAGCAGCAATCGAAACTAACACTCCCATTAACGCATACACTCGAAATTTTACCCTTCTCACATTTATCCCAGAAAGCCTAGCAGCCCGTTCATTAGAACCAACAGCTACAATTTGCCGGCCAAAGGTCGTTTTTTTAGACACAAAATATAAGATTATGGCGATAACTAACCAATAAATAATAGGCATTATCATATAGTTCCCGATCTTCAGACTAGATATTTTTAAAAACTCCACCGGTACCGATGGATTATATCCCTGCATAAAGTGTTGAGTAACACTACGATAAATCATCATCGCCCCCAAAGTTGCGATAAAAGGTGGTACCATCCCTCGGGTAATCGTCACCCCTATTAACCCACCTAATAAGTAACCGGCTGCAAGCACGAGGATAATAGCTAGCACAAAGGCAGGCACTCCTTCTAAACCTATATTTAAAAGCAAGCCCTTAGAACTCGTATCTATTAATACCATGATCAGAGCGCCAGTAGCTACTAGAGTCGAACCAACAGATAAATCTATCCCCTCAGATAAAATAACTAGGGTCATTCCTAAGGCAATGATCCCAATTCCAGCATTATTTCTTAAAATATTTATCCAATTATTTAACCAAGAATGGAACCAGCTACCGAAGGAATCGTAATCAAAACCTAAAACAATCGTTTGAATGATAACCATAACAACTAAAGCTAGGAAAATACCGAATAATTGATCATTATTCCACCTAAAGCGAAATTGCTCTTTAAAAGTTTTCTTCTTTTCCCTAGTATCCTTCTCCATAAACTTACCTCCTTACCTTCCACCTGGCGCAAGACGCATAATCGAATGCTCTGACATCTCCTGTTTAGTTAAAAATCCCTGCATCTTTCCGTGATACATCACATGGACACTATCACACACTCGAATAATCTCCTGAGCTTCCCCAGATAAAATAATGATAGCAATTCCTTCCTCAGCCAATTTTAAAATAATATCGTAAATCTCTTCCTTGGCTCCTACATCTACTCCTTGTGTTGGGTTATCCAAGATAAGAATGCGAGGATTTCTCGCTAACCACTTCGACAGAACAACCTTCTGTTGATTACCACCAGACAACTTGGTGATTAAGTCGAAGGGATCCTGCATTCGGATACGTAGAGATTTACGGTGCTGATTAAATATCGATTCATGGATTTGAAAGTTTATAAGGCCCTTCTTAGAATACTTAGACCAAGTCGTAATTGAACTATTTTCCATAATCGTCATATCCTCTAAAATAGAATTTTCCTTTCGGTTTCGTGGTAAATACCCGATTCCCTCTTTAATCGCTTGATCTGTACTATGAATTTCTACTCTTTTCCCCTTTAAATATACAGAGCCAGACTCTTTAGGATAGGCACCAAAAACCGCCTGAAATAACTCACTACGACCATCTCCTAACAAACCGGTTACTCCAATAATTTCTCCCTCTCTCACCGTAAGATTAATATCCTTAAACTCCTCACCAAAGGTGAAATCTTCTAGTTTAAGGACTTCTTCACCTATATTTTTCTCACGCGACAAGGTCTCTGTCCGAACACTTTTACCAACCATATGATAGGCAAGTTCATCCGTTGTAACAGCCTGAACCTCACCTTCAGAAACAAGTACACCATCCCGCAAAACAACATATCGATCACAAATTTGCTTAACCTCATTTAACTTATGGGATATGAAAATAATGCCAACATGGTACTCCCGCATCGTTTTCATCATCTCAAAAACCCGATCAATTTCTTGTTCAGTAAGGGAGGTTGTTGGCTCATCCATAATAATAATGGAAGCATCCGACATCATCGCCCGACAAATTTCAACAATTTGTTTATAAGAGGAATCTAAGGTAGATACCATTCGTAAGGGATCTAAATCAACATTCATTTGCCTAAAAATTTCTTCTGTCTCTTGAATCATTTGCTTCTGATTTAAAATACCAAACTTATTTTTTATCTCCCGGCCGATGAACATATTTTCATAAATCGGCAAGTCATTAATTAAATTTAATTCCTGATGAATAAAGGCTATACCAGCAGCAAGAGAATCAGCAGGATTTGTAAAATGAACCTCTTCTTCGTTTATAAAAATGCTACCAGCATCTCGCTCGTGAACTCCTCCAAGAATATTCATTAAAGTAGATTTCCCCGCACCATTTTCACCTAAAAGAGCAAGGATTTCACCGCCCTTTATTTCTAGGGAAACATCCTTTAACACATTGTTACTACCAAAGGATTTACGAATATTTCTCATTTTAATTTTCATGCAATCACATCCGAAGAATTCATTTGGAAGAGAGGTAAAACAGCTAGATCTTTACCTCTCTTTTCATAATATAAATGAAGATACTTTATCCTTTTTTATCCCTTCTTAATAGGGAGAGTCCGCATCTAAAAACTCCTCATAATTATCCCGATCAACAACCGTTGTAGGAATGATAACTTGCTTTTCAACATATTCTCCCTTTAATACCTTCAGTGCCAAGTCAACAGCATCCATAACCATTGCCGGGCTATATAAGGCAGACTGAATCCAAATATCCTCATTTTTTGGCATCATATTAAAATAATCTTGGGCTCCTCCACCACCAGTAACTACTTGAATGTCCGTTCGTCCAGCCTCTTCAATTGCTTGAAGCACACCGATAGAAGTTTCATCATCAATAGAAAATACTGCATCAATATGATCTAAAGAAGTTAAAATATCCGCAAAATCCCTTAATCCTGCCTCACGAGTAAACTCCGTCGCATAGGTTTTCAACTCCATATTTGGAGCAATATCCTTGATTGTTTCATTAAAACCCTTCGTACGAAGCTGAGAAACAGACCCAGCACTAGGATTCTCTAAAATAACGACAAGACCTTCTTCACCAATCTTATCGACGATATACTTAGCCCCTTGAATACCCATATCCTCATTATCACCAGCAACCCTGTAAACCCCGTCTGCATTAATCTCAATATCAAAGTTAACCACATGGATCCCCTCATCTAAGGCCTTCTGAATCGAAACCTCCATTCCTTCCCACTGAGGGAAAGCAACTATTGCCTCCGCACCCCAGGTCATTAAATCATCTAACTGGGAAGACATCTCATCCGCATCACTACTCGTCTGAATCTGATACTCAATCTCATCAGATAACTCCTTAGCGCGATTCTCTGCATGATAAGCAACCGCCGCAACCCAACCATGGGTAACAGCAGGAGCTAAAATACCAACCTTAAACTTATCACCGCTTGAAGTTCCACCTTTATTATCTTTAGCATTTCCACCACCACCACAAGCCGACAAAAACACAAGGAACAAGATACTTACAAACGACAAAATCCTAAATGGCTTTCTCACTATAAAAACCTCCCTTTATTTTTAAAAAATTTGGCTATCTTGGTGACATTATCTAAAAGGTGTAAGAACCAAAAAGTAAACTAATTTTTAATAACTATAAAGTAATTTTTCGTCCCCCAACTAAAGAACATTCTATAGCCTCCATTAATCGAATCGTATACAAAACATCCTCCAAGGGAACAATTTCATTTTCTTGACCCTTTCGAATACAATCTAAAAAATACTGTAATTCAATTTCAAAAGGATCCCTAGAATCGACCGTCAACAATTCAACCTTATCAGCTGAGTAACGTAAAAACCTTCGATCACCACCTTCCGTATCCTCAATGTTTTTACCTGAAGCCGAATAAAAATCTATCGTCTCGCCTTTAGCCTGTAACCTTAGAGACATCGTAAAAGGAAATGTTTCGGGCATTTTATGAGAGGCCTCCATAAATGCCTTGGCTCCATTTGTAAAAGTTAAGGTCGTCATCACATGATTCCAAGCTCCATACTTATTTTGACTTCCTACGGCATAAACAGACTTCACATCCCCTAATAAATAGTGGATGTAATCGATTTCATGCATGTGTAAATCATAGAGTGCACCACCACTCTTCTCCGGGAGTTGAAACCACCTACTCCAAAATGGAACTTGACCTAACCTCTTTGCATGAATAATTTCTACATTTTCTAATAAACCCTTCTCCTTATAATCCTTAAGTAAACTATATTCCGGCCAAAACCGTAAAATGTGTCCAACGAATAACTTTACCTTCTCCTTCTCAACAATCTCTAAAATTCTATCTGCTGACTCCTTCGTTAATGTAAGTGGCTTCTCACAAATAATATGCTTACCGGCCCGAGCAGCCTTAACAATATACTCCTCATGTAAAAACGTAGGCACACAAAGATCAATTACATCAATCGAATCATCCATTAAAAGCTCATCATAATTCGTATAAATATCAGGCCGAGCAGATATGCTCATCTGCTCAATCGCACGCAAGGCCTTCTGCTTATCCCGAATACAAACAGCCGCTACTTGAGCTTTGGGTATGTTTAAATACGCTGCAAAATGTGCCTTACCAATAAACCCCAAACCAACAAGTCCAATACGCAAGGCAGATCCCCCTCTCAAGAGCCTAATAAACTACTCAAAAATTGATAAGATTTCCTAACACTTTCATTCACTTCAGCTAAATTCTTCGGACCTCCCGGCGTAAACTCTATCTCAACACTTATCGGTCCCTTATAGTTCGACTCTCTTAAAATCGTAAAAACCTTATCAAAATCAATTTCTCCATCACCAATTGCAGGGAAATTCCACTCGGCAAGCTCTCCCGCTTTGTCCTTTAAATGAATAAACCGAACATCATCAATAGAAGCCTTTAAATCCTCATAGGGTAAAACTCCAGCATAAAAAATCACATTTCCCGTATCATAATTTACCTTAACACGATCATCCAAAGCCCTCACCAAGCGCTGCACCTCAACACCAGTTGCAAAATTATTTCCATGGGTTTCAATAACAAGAAGCTTACCATTCTCCTCACACTTACGGATAGCAGGAAGTAAATTCTCTATTAAAACCACCAAATCATCAATAACATCCTTATCACCATGGGAATCACCAGTAGCTGTTGTCACGTAGCGACACTCAAAGCTCATAGCTAAATCAATTCCTTTTACTAAATTAGCGACACCTTCTTCTGTCATTACATTACTATGGGAACTAATACCAACACATTTCATACCACTTTCATCTAACAACTTCCTGATCCGCAAAATCTCATCAGAAGACATCTCCGGCAAAACATGGGCCGTATGATCCCTAACCGCCGCTAACTCAATATTTCTAAATCCAGCCTCCCTCGCCCCTTTCACAGCCTCTTCTAAGGAAAATCCATGATAAGTATTCGAATTAATCGCAAGTTGACCTAACACTTGAACACCCCCAAGGAATGTAATTGATTTCATTAATCTAAATAAACTAAAGGTAAAGCCCCTATTATATAAAGTGTTACACTATGTAAACGTTTACTGAAATCGCTTACATATATAATATATAAAAAATCATCTAATGTCAACGCAATTTTTAGAATATTCCATGTCATAGTCGAAAAACTCTGGGAAATTTCAAAAAAAGGGGAGAAACACGCTTTGAATAGAATAAAAATGTAGTATATATGTATGTGTAAAATTGTTCTCGGTTACGTTTTGTCGTAATTCTGGCAAAAAAAGAAGAGGCACTCTATCATAAATGTATGCTTACGACGGCAAATACATTTAGAAAGAGGCCTCTTCATGAAA
>Ga0079225_10001252_pt1 | contig 14161 bp, 12 predicted proteins | sample Poulit2012_FD_76344 | JGI IMG/M metagenome (GOLD analysis project Ga0079225, IMG submission 76344) | Agricultural soil microbial communities from Georgia to study Nitrogen management - Poultry litter 2012 | ecosystem: Environmental > Terrestrial > Soil > Agricultural land | place: USA: Georgia...
CGGCGCAGCCGCCCGAGGACGCCGCCACCCGCGGGGGACCGGGGGCCGCGGCCGGCGACGCCGCCACCGCGGAGCCGTCACCGGGCGGCACGCTGCCCGTCGTGGACCCCTCCGCGGACCCGGCGGGCGGCCGGCTCCCGGCCCTCGACCTCCCCGACCCCGTCTCCGGCACCCTCGTCCTGACCACCGGGGCGCCCGCCGAGCTGCCGGCGGTCGCCACGGCCCGGGCCGCCGGCGCGGACCTCGCCCTCGTGCCCGGTGGCGACCCGCGGGCGACGAGCCGGTCCGTGGCGGCGCTCGCCGAGGCCCAGCCCGCGCACGTCGTCGGGCTCGGGGACGGCTTCGGCGACGCCGAGACCCTCGGCTGGCGTGCGGCGACCGCCGCGACGGGCGTGGAGCTGCCCGGCGGCGGCCAGCTCGTCCTGCCGGGCAAGCGGTACGTCGCGCTCTACGGCACGCCGGGCACCGCTGCGCTCGGGGTGTTGGGGGAGCAGGGCGTGGCGGAGACGGTGGAGCGGGCGGCGGAGCACGCCCGGCCGTACGAGGCGCTCACCGAGGACGCCGTCGTGCCCGCGCTGGAGATCATCGCCACCGTCGCGTCCGCGGGTGCGGGGGACGACGGGAACTACTCCAACGAGCTACCCGTGGAGCGCCTGCGCCCGCTGGTCGAGGCCGCGGGGGAGGCCGGGCAGTACGTCGTCCTGGACCTCCAGCCCGGGCGCGCCTCGTTCCTCGAGCAGGCCCAGCGGTACGCCGAGCTCCTCGCGCTGGCGCACGTCGGTCTCGCGCTGGACCCGGAGTGGAACCTCGGACCGCAGGACCGCCACCTCGTCCGCATCGGCTCGGTGACCGCCGCCGAGGTCAACGAGGTGGTCGACTGGCTCGCCGACCTCACCCGGGAGCACAACCTGCCCCAGAAGCTCCTCGTCCTCCACCAGTTCCAGGTGCGGATGATCCAGACCGTGCCGGAGGTCGACCTGTCCCGCAGCGAGCTCGCGGTGCTCGTCCACGCCGACGGGCAGGGGCCGCAGGGCAGCAAGCAGGAGACCTGGCGCACCCTGCACGCCAACGCCCCGGACATCGACTGGTGGGGCTGGAAGAACTTCTACGACGAGGACTCCCCGATGCTCACCCCCGAGGAGACCGCTCGGGTGGAGCCCTTCCCGCACTTCATCAGCTACCAGTAGCCGGCGCCAGGTGCCCGTCGAGGCGGGCGAGGAACGACTCGGCGGTCGCCAGCCGGGCCCGTAGCCGGTCTCGGCGCTCGGCCGCGGTGGCGCGGATCACCATCAGCCGCTCGGCGAGCTCCTGCCGACGCGCCGGGGTGGGGCCGAGCTCGAGTTCGGTGACGACGTCGAGCACCTCGCCCATCTCCTCCAGGCTGTAGCCCAGCGGCTTCATCGCCTTGACCAGCTCGAGCCGGGCGACGTCGTCCTCGGTGTAGAGGCGGAAGCCGCCCTCGGTGCGGCTGGAGGGAGTGACCAGCCCGACCTCGCCGTAGTAGCGGATTGTGCGCAGGGACAGCCCGGTGCGCTCGGCGACCTCGCCGATCTGCATCTGCGTCCCCATGCCCGCACCTCCCGTCTGCGCCGACCCTACCGCCGGGTGGTGAGCGGTCTCACCGCCCACGGACCCTCACGTCACGTTAGAGTCGCCCACGGAGCCGGCCAGGGCCGTGCCGCGAACCACCGCGGACCCGGGTCCCGGCAGCTCCTCCGGCTCGACGGTGCGCCATGTCCGCCGCCAACCGGGCGCCTGCCGCCCCCGAGTCCCGGAGAGCTCGTGACCTCACCCTTCGCCGGCCTGCGCACCGGCCGCAGCCCGATGGTACGCCGCAAGGCCCGCACCGAGGACGTCACCTCGGTCCTCGGCGCCCTGCGCGACCCGCGTCGGCTGCGCACCGAGGTGCTGGCCGCGCTGGTCGTCGCGCTGGCGCTCGTCCCCGAGGCGATCTCGTTCTCGATCATCGCGGGGGTCGACCCGCGTGTCGGGCTCTTCGCCTCCTTCACCATGGCCGTGTCCATCGCCTTCCTCGGCGGGCGGCCGGCGATGATCTCGGCGGCGACCGGCGCCGTCGCCCTCGTCATCGCGCCGGTCATGCGCGACCACGGCATGGACCACCTCATCGCCACCGTCATCCTCGCCGGTGTCATCCAGGTGGTGCTCGGCGCCCTCGGGGTGGCCCGGCTCATGCGCTTCATCCCGCGCAGCGTCATGGTCGGGTTCGTCAACGCGCTGGCCATCCTCATCTTCCTGGCCCAGCTGCCCTACCTCACCGATGTGCCGTGGATGGTCTACGCCATGGCCGCCGTCGGCATCATCGTCATGGTGCTCCTGCCGAAGCTGACCACGGCGGTGCCGGCGCCGCTCGTGGCGATCGTCGTCCTCACCACGGTCACGGTCGCCTTCGCGATCGACGTCCCGGACGTCGGCGACCAGGGCGAGCTGCCCGACTCGCTGCCCGCGCTGTTCCTGCCCGACGTGCCGCTCACCCTGGAGACGCTGCAGGTCATCGGCCCGTTCGCGGTGGCGATGGCGCTCGTCGGGCTCATGGAGTCGCTGATGACGGCCAAGCTGGTGGACGACGTCACCGACACCCACTCCGACAAGACCCGCGAGGCCTGGGGCCAGGGTGTGGCCAACGTCGTCACCGGCTTCTTCGGCGGCATGGGCGGCTGCGCGATGATCGGCCAGACGATGATCAACGTCAAGGCGTCCCGCGCCCGCACCCGGATCTCGACCTTCCTCGCCGGGCTGTTCCTCCTCGTGCTCGTCGTCGGCTTCGGCGACCTCATCGGCCGCATCCCGATGGCCGCGCTCGTGGCGGTCATGGTCATGGTCTGCGTCGGCACCTTCGACTGGCACTCGGTCCGCCCGGCGACCCTGCGCCGGATGCCGAAGAGCGAGACCACGGTCATGCTCGCCACCGTCGTCGTCACGGTGCTGACGAACAACCTCGCCTGGGGGGTGCTCACCGGGGTGGTTGTCGCGGCCGTCATGTTCGTCAACCGGGTGGCGCACTTCACCCGGGTCGTCGAGGTCGACCACCCCGAGGAGGACACCCGCGTGTACGCCGTCGTCGGGGAGCTCTTCTGGGCCTCGTCCAACGACCTCGTCTACCAGTTCGACTACACCGGGGACCCGCGCAACGTCGTCATCGACATGTCGCAGTCGCACATCTGGGACGCCTCGACGGTGGCCACGCTCGACGCGATCACGACGAAGTATGCCGAGCGGGGCAAGCGGGTGACGATCACCGGGCTGAACGAGGCCAGCGCCGACCGGCACACCCGCCTGGCCGGCACGCTCGGCGGCTGACGGTCAGCGCAGCGGGGTGTGGGCGGGGTCGACCCGCTCACCCTCCGGCACCGGGCCGGGCGGGGTGCCGTCCCCGAACGGCCTCCCACCGAGGGCCTCGCGGCCGTGCGGCTCGAGCCAGTTCGACAGGTCCGGGCCCTGGGGGACGATCTGCGTCGGGTTGATGTCCTTGTGGACGATGTAGTAGTGCTGCTTGATCTGCACGAAGTCGACCGTGTCGCCGAATCCGGGGGTCTGGAAGAGGTCGCGGGCGTAGGCCCACAGCGCGGGCATCTCGCTGAGCTTGTTCCGGTTGCACTTGAAGTGCCCGTGGTACACCGCGTCGAAGCGCACGAGGGTGGTGAACAGCCGCACGTCGGCCTCGGTGATGGTGTCCCCGACGAGGTAGCGCTGGTCGGTCAGGCGCTCCTCGAGCCAGTCCAGCGCCGACCACAGCCGCTCGTAGGCGCGGTCGTAGGCCTCCTGCGAGCCGGCGAAGCCGCACCGGTACACCCCGTTGTTGACGTCGGTGAAGACGCGCCGGTTGACGGAGTCGATCTCCGCGCGCAGGTGCTCGGGGTAGAGGTCGGGGGCGCCCTCGCGGTGGTGGTCGCGCCACTCGCTGGAGAAGTCGAGCGTCATCTGGGCGTAGTCGTTGGTCACCACCTGGCCGGTGGTGACGTCGACGATGGCGGGGACGGTGATCCCGCGCGGGTAGTCCGGGAAGCGGGCGAAGTAGGCCTCCTGCAGCCGCTCGATGCCGAGCACCGGGTCCCGGCCGTCCGGGTCGAGGTCGAAGGTCCACGAGCGCTCGTCGTGCGTCGGACCGGGCAGCCCGAGGGAGATGACGTCCTCCAGGCCGAGCAGCCGCCGCACGATGATGGTGCGGTTCGCCCACGGGCAGGCGCGGGCCGCCACCAGCCGGTAGCGACCCGGCTCCACCGGGTACCCGTCCGCGCCGTCACGGGTGATCCGGGTGGTGATGTAGTTGGTGTCGCGGGTGAACTCCTTGCCGGTGCTCACGTACGTGCCCGGGGTGGTGTGCTCGTCCATGACCCGACCGTAACCCCCCGTGGCCCGCGGCGGTCGGTCGAGGTCAGAAGCGGGTGTCGCGCTCCACCACGCCCCGCTCGGCGGAGTACACCTCGGTGCCGGTGATGAACACCCGCTGCACCCGGGAGAACACGTCCAGCGGGTCGCCGGACCACACGACGACGTCGCCGTCCAGGCCCGGGCGCAGCGCGCCCACCCGGTCGTCGAGGCCGAGCATCTGCGCCGGGTTCACCGTCAGGGCACGCAGGGCGACGTCCCGGTCCAGGCCCTCCTTGACCGCGAAGGAGGCCTGGTGGACGAGGAAGTTGATCGGCACCACCGGCGCGTCGGTGGTGATCGCCACCTTCACCCCCGCCTCGGCGAGGCGCACGAGGTTGGCGATGTCCCGGTCGCGCAGCTCCACCTTGGAGCGGCTGGTGAGCATCGGCCCGAAGATCACCGGGACGTCCTTCTCGGCGAGGACGTCGGCGATGCGGGCGCCGTCGGTGCCGTGGTTGACGACGAGGCGGTAGCCGAACTCCTCCGCGAGCCGGATCGCGGTGGCGATGTCGTCGTGGCGGTGGGTGTGCTGGTCCCAGATGAGCTCGCCCTCGAGCACCGCGGCGAGGGCCTCCAGGCCCAGGTCCCGCTCCACCGGCTTGCCCTCGGCCAGCGCGTGGTCGCGCTTGGCGATGTAGTTCTGCGCCCGCACGAAGGCGTCACGGATGACCTTGGCGACGCCGAGCCGGGTGGAGGGGAGGGCCTTCTTGTCGCCGTAGACCCGCTTGGGGTTCTCCCCGAGCGCGGCCTTGACCGAGACCCGCTCGCGGAACACCTGCTCGTCGACGGTGCGCCCGCCCCAGGTCTTGACGGCGACGGTCTGCCCGCCGATCGGGTTGCCGGAGCCGGGCTTGACGACGGCGGCCGTCACCCCGCCGAGGAGGGCGTCGCGGAAGCCCTCCTCCTCGATGTTGATGGCGTCCAGGGCGCGCAGGGCCGCACCGTCGGGGTCGGTCATCTCGTTGACGTCGGCGCCGGCCCAGCCCTCGCCCTCCTCGTGGACGCCGAGGTGGGCGTGCGCCTCGACGAACCCGGGCAGCACCCACGAGCCGCGGGCGTCGACCACGGGCACCCCCTCGGGGACGGCGACGTCCCGCCCGACGGCGGTGATGACGCCGTCGACGACGAGGACGGTGCCGCCGTCGATCGGTTCGCCGTCGACGGGGACGACGCGGCCGCCGGTGACGGCGACGGAGCTGGTGCGGGTGCGGCGGGGCTGCGGAGAGGTTGTCATGTACCAGTCGTACCACCGTGGGAGGTGGCAGGCTGAGCCAGGAGACGGCGTCCTGCCGTCGCGGGGGAGGAGGCACACGATGGCACGAGGCGACCGGGACCGGGCCGGGGGACAGCCGCCGGGGGACCAGCGCGCGGCGGGCACGGAGCGGGCCGCAGGCGAGCCCGGGCGGCGGCCGGAGCGCAACCGGCTCGGCTGGATCGGGGTCACCGTGGCCGGCGTGCTCACGGCCTGGCGGGTGATCTACGCGGTCACCGCACCCGGCATGACGAACGTCGCCGCCTACGAGTCGGTCGACGTGCTGCTGACCATCGTGCTCGCGGTGGGTGCGGTGGTGCTCGGCATCGTCGCGCTCGGGCAGCGGGTGCAGCCGCGCTGGCCGGCGGTGGCGGCGCTGGCCGTGGGGACCTACGCGTTCGTCGTGGCCGTGGCGGGCTGGGTGGGCCAACTCATGTACTGAGCCGGCCGGGTCAGCCCTGTGCGGCCTCCGCGAGGCGGGTGTGGGCCCGGATACGCAGCGCGATACCGCCGAGGATCGCCGAGAGCAGCGAGCCGAGGAGCACGCCCACCCGGGCGTGGCTGCCCTCGACGGACGCCGGGTCGAAGGCGAGCTGGGCGATGAGCAGCGAGACGGTGAAGCCCACGCCCGCGAGCAGGCTCATCCCGACCATGTCCTTGAGGTTGAGCCCCTTGCCCAGCACGAGCGGGGTGAGGAGGACGAGCAGCGCGGTGCCACCCCAGATCCCCAGCAGCTTGCCCAGCGGCAGACCGAGGGAGATCCCCACGGACACCGGGTCGGTGACGACGCCGAGGAGGCCGCCGGCGTCGACGACGTTCACCCCGGCGGCGAAGAACGCGAAGATCGGCAGCACGACCCCGGAGGAGATCCAGCCCACCCGTGCGCCGAAGCGGTGGGTGAGCGGCTCGCGCTCACCCGGGCGGGCCACGGCGGGCACGACCATGCCGAGCAGCACGCCGGCGATGGTGGCGTGGACGCCCGAGGCGTGCATGCACGCCCAGGCGACGACACCGACCGGGACGAGCAGCCACCAGGCGGTGATGCCGCGGCGCACGAGCACGGCGAAGACGGCGACGGCGAGGAACGCGGCGCCGAGGAGCAGGAAGTTCAGGCCCCCGGCGAAGACGACGGCGATGATGACGATCCCGATGAGGTCGTCGACGACGGCGAGGGTGAGGAGGAAGGTGCGCAGCGCCGGCGGGAAGCCGCGGCCGAAGATGCCGAGCAGGGCGACGGCGAAGGCGATGTCGGTGGCCACCGGCACCGGCCACCCGTCCCAGATCCCCGACCCGGTGACGGCCTGGACGACGAGGTAGACGGCGACCGGCCCCGCGACACCGAAGAACGCCGAGATCACCGGCACGGCTGCGGTCCGGATGTCACGCAGCGAGCCGGTGACGAACTCCTCCTTGAGCTCCAGACCGACGACGAAGAAGAAGATGGCGAGCAGCCCGTCGGAGGCCCAGGCGGCGAGGCTGAGGTCGAGGTGGAGGCCTGCCGGTCCGAAGGTGACACCGGACAGGTCCGCGTAGACCGCCCGCCAGGGGGAGTTGGCCCACACGAGCGCGAGCAGCGCCGCCGCGAGGAGGACCATCCCGGCGAAGGTCTCGTTGCCCAGCTTCTCGCGGTAGGCGGCGAGCGGGCCGCGACGGGAGGTCTGGCTGGACATGGTGGCAGGCCTTTCTCGGGCGGCGGCAGGGCGTGCGCCCACTGTACGGGGAGGGGTGGGACAGGCGGTGGTCGGGAGGGCGGGGTCGCCCTCCCGGCCACCGCAGTGAGCTCAGGGGCCTTGTCTACATGAGCCCCATCGTCGTGGGCAGCCAGGTGGAGAGCTGCGGGATGAACACGACGATGAACAGGGCGATGATGATCGCCAGGAGGAACGGCCACAGCTGCCTGATGACCGGCTCGATGCGCAGCCGGGCGATCCGTGCCCCGACGAAGAGCACGTTGCCGACCGGCGGGGTGATCACACCCACCGAGAGGTTCATCACGACCATCGCACCGAAGTGGACCGGATCCACCCCGAACTCGGTGACGATCGGCAGGAAGATCGGCACGAAGATGAGGATGGCCGGCGTCGGGTCCATGAAGGTCCCGACGGCGAGCAGGACGACCATCATGATGATGAGGACGACGACGCTGGAGTCGGTGAAGCCGAGCACGGCGTCGGAGATGATGTCCGGGATCCGCGCGAAGCTCATGACGAAGGACAGCGCCGTGGAGACCGCCACGAGCAGCATGACGATGGCCGTGGTGCGGCCGGCGTCGACGAGGATCGACGGCAGGTCACGCAGCTTGATGCTCCGGTAGACCGCCGCGAGCACGAGGCAGTAGACCACGGCGATCGACGCCGACTCGGTGGCGGTGAAGTAACCGGCGAGGATGCCGCCCACCACGATGATGATCATGAGGAGCGAGGGAACCGCCCGCCACAGCACGCGCATCGCCTGGGAGAAGCTCACCCGCTCGGTGGCCTTGAGCCGGCCCGGCTGCTTCCGTGCGTAGAGGTAGACGACGATCATGCAGGCGAAGGCCCACAGCAGGCCGGGGAAGAGACCGGCCATGAACAGCGCCGCGATCGACGTGCTGGAGACCAGCGAGTAGACGATGAACGTGTTCGACGGTGGGATGAGCATCCCGGCGGGCGCCGAGGCGACGTTGACCGCCGCGGCGAAGCGCCGGTCGTAGCCCTCCTTGGCCATCCGCGGGCTCATGACGTTGCCGACCGCGGCCGCCGCGGCGACGGCCGCTCCGGAGACGGCGCCGAACATGGAGTTCGCCACGACGTTCGTCTGGGCGAGCGAGGCGGGCATGCGCCCGGTGACCACCTTGGCGAAGTCGACGAGCCGGCCGGCGATGCCGCCGTTGTTCATGATGACGCCGGCCAGGACGAACAGGGGGATGGCGAGCAGCGGGAAGGAGTTGATTCCGGTGAACATCCGCTGGGCGGTGACGAGCACCGCCTGCTCCATGCCCAGGAGCGGGATCGCGGCGAGGAAGGACGCCGTGCCGATGACGATGGCGATCGGCAGCGAGAAGACGATCCCGATGACGATGACGACGAGCAGGGTGAGCCCTGCCAGGGTTGCCGGGTCCATCATGCCTCCGTCTTCGGTCCGGCCGGGTCGTCACCGCGGCGCTCGGTCTCGTCCGGGTCGAGCAGGATGCTGTCGACCTCGTCCAGCCCGCGCGGCTCCGGTTCCACGGTGGTCGCCGGCACGAGCTCGTCCTCGTCGCTGTGGTCGCCGTAGGGCAGCTGGGTGTTCCGGGCGACGGCCTGGATGTAGTACAGGGAGTAGAACGCGATGAGCGCTCCGGAGATCGGCAGGGCCAGGTACATCTGGCCCAGCGTGAAGGGCAGCGCGGAGAGGTTCTGCAGCCAGGCGTTCTGCGAGGCCCGCCAACCGCCCCAGACGAGGACGATGACGGCGAAGGCCAGGACGACCAGCTGGACGAGGACCGAGACCACCCGCTCACCGCCGAGCGGCAGCTTGCGGACGACGAACTCGACCGCGATGTGGCCGCGCTCGCCGAAGACGAACGCCGAGGCGAACAGGCCGAGCCACACGAAGGTCATGCGGGCGCCCTCCTCCGTCCACGTGCTCGGGTCGTGGAGCACCTGGCGGCTGAAGATCTGCCAGACGACGACGACGACGAGCAGCGCGAAGAGGACGACGGTGATCCAGTACAGGACCCTGTCCAGGACTTTCTTGGCGCTATCCACGCTTCACCTCCATGAGTGTGTGGCTCGGCCGGTCCATCAGTTCGCTGCCGCCCGGGCCGCGTCGTAGAGCTGCTGCTGGGTCTCGGTGGTGATGAACTCGGCGGCCAGCGCCTCCAGCGGCTCGGCGAAGGCGGCCTCGTCGACCTCGGTGAAGGTCGCGCCACCGGCCTGGGCGCCCTCGATGGCCTCCTGGGTGGCCTCCTCCCACAGCTGGGTGTGCTCCTCGTAGGCAGCCTGCCAGCCGGCCTCGAATGCCGCACGGTCCTCGTCGGACATGCTGTTGAGGAGCTCGGTGTTGATGATGAGGTAGTCCAGGCCCACGAGGTGGTTGGTGTAGGACCAGTACGGCGCGACCTCGTAGTGGCGCTGGGTGAAGTAGGACACCTCGTTGTTCTCCGCGGCGTCGACCACCCCGCCCTGCAGGCCGGTGTAGAGCTCGCCGTACGCCATCGGGGTGCCGGCGCCGCCGAGCGCCTCGGCCATCGCGATGTGGAGGTCGGACTCCTGGACGCGGATCTTCTTGCCCGCGAGGTCCTCCGGGGTCTCGACCGGCCCGAAGGTGGTGTAGATCGAGCGGGCGCCCTGGGTGAAGCCGCCGAGCACGGTGATGTTGTTGGAGTCCTCGAGCGAGGCGTAGAGGTCGCCGGTGATCTCCGGGTCGTGGATGACACTCATCTGGTGGTCGACGTCGTCGAAGACCTTCGGCAGGTTGAAGACGACGAAGTCCTCGTTGAGGTTCTCCAGCTGGGTGCCGGAGACGATGGCCAGGTCGACGGACCCGTCGGAGACGAGTTGGAGGGCCTCGGCCTGGGCGCCGAGCGTCTCGTTCGGGAAGACGTCGATGCTCCAGCCGTCGGTGTTCTCCTCCAGGTACGTGCCGAAGTTGTCCAGCGCGATGTAGGAGGGGTGCTCCTCGGTCTGGTTGAGCGCGAGGCGCATGGTGCGGCCCTCGCCACCACCGCCGCCGCCGTTCGCGCTCGAGTCGCCGTCGCCGTCCCCGCCGCCACAGGCAGCGAGCAGCAGGGTCGCGGCGGCGGCGCCGGCGATGAGGGAAGCGTTCTTCCGGTGCCTCATGTGTTTTCCGTCCTTCGGTCTGGTGACGTCGTCGTGCGGCGCGGAGGCGCGGCCGGCCGTCCGGTCTTCCGGATCGGACACGAGGTCCGGCGGCGGCGCCGGGCCTCGAGGTCGAGGCCGGCCGTACGACGTGGTCCCACTGATCGGGGGTTGCCCCATTGACTCAGGTCACGGTCGAGGGGCAGGACAAGTTGCCACGAGTTGCCACCCCGTGACCCCGCTGTGACCGACCCGGAGGCGCCGTCAGCCGTCCGAGCGCGTCGACGCGGCGCGGGCGTCGTCGTAGATCTCCCACTGGACGTCACTGGTGAGGAAGCGCTCGGCGAGCGGTTCGAGCGCCTCGAAGAACACGGAGTCGTCGATCTCGTAGAAGGTCGCCCCTCCCGCCTCCGCCTGTGCGACGGCCTGCGCGGTGGCCTCCAGCCACAGCTCGACGTGCTCCGCGCGCGCCTGCTCCCAGCCCTCGAGGAACACCGCGCGGTCGGCCTCGGTCATCGAGTCGAGCATCGCGGTGTTCATGATGAGGTAGTCCAGGCCCACGAGGTGGTTGGTGTAGGTCCAGTGCGGCGCCACCTCGTAGTGCCGCTGCGTGGCGTAGGAGACCTCGTTGTTCTCCGCGGCGTCGACCACCCCGGACTGCAGCCCGGTGTAGAGCTCGCCGAAGGCCATCGGCATGGCGGCGGCACCCAGGGCCTGGGCCATGGCGATGTTGAGCTCGGACTCCTGCACCCGCAGCTTGTATCCGGCGAGGTCGGCCGGTGTCTCGACGGGGCCGAAGGTCGTGTAGACGCTGCGGCTGCCCTGGGTGAACCCGCCGAGCACGGTGAAGTTGTTCGTCTCCTCCAGCGAGGAGTAGAGCTCCCCGACGATGTCCATGTCGTGGACCACGCGCATCTGGTGGTCGATGTCGTCGAAGGTCGTGGGCAGGTTGAGCGCGATGAAGTCGCGGTTGAGGTTCTCCAGCTGGGACCCGGAGACGATGGCCAGCTCCACCGAGCCGTCGGAGACCAGCTGGAGGGCCTCTGCCTGGGCACCCAGGGTCTCGTTGGGGTAGACGTCGATCGTCCAGCGCCCGTCGGTCTCCGCCTCGAGGTGCTCCGCCCAGCCGGCCAGCGCGACGTACGAGGGGTGGGTCTCGGTCTGGTTCAGCGCGAGGTGGAGCACGTCCCCCTCGTTGGTCCCCGGCTCCAGCGAGCCGCTGCACGCCGCCAGCGCGGCGGCGGCCAGCGCTGCCGCCACGGCGATCCGTCCTCGCCCCATGGGCCCGGTCTCCCCCCTCGCCCACGGTGGGCGTCCGGACCATGGTGACGCACGGACGCGCGCGTGGGTACCTCCTGGCGCCAGGTGTGAGGGACGGCGCTCAGGAGACGGCGATCTGCGCGGCGAGGTGACCGGCCCCGTAGCCGTTGTCGATGTTGACCACGGCCACACCCGGGGCGCAGGCGTTGAGCATGGACAGGAGGGGCGCGATCCCCGAGAAGGCTGCGCCGTAGCCCACGGAGGTGGGCACGGCGACGACGGGGGCGCTCACCAGGCCCGCGACGACGCTGGGCAGCGCGCCGTCCATCCCGGCGGCCACGACGATCACGCGGGCCTCGCGGAGCAGGTCGAGCCGTCCCAGGACGCGGTGCAGGCCCGCGACCCCGATGTCGACGACGAGCTCGGTGCGCCGGCCCAGGTGGCGGGCGGTGAGCTCGGCCTCCCGGGCCACGGGCAGGTCGGAGGTTCCCGCACTGAGGACGAGGACGAGCCCCCCGGTGGGTGCGGGCGGCTCGGCGGGCCACACGACCATCCGGGCGTCGGGGACGTGGTGCGCGTCGGGCAGCTCGGCGAGGACGGCCGCGGCCTGCTCGGCGGAGGCGCGCGTGAAGAGCGTCGGGGTGCCGGCGGCACCGACCTCGGCGGCGATGGCGGCCACCTGCGCGACGGTCTTCGGCTCGCAGAGCACCGCCTCGGGGTAGCCGCGGCGGGCTGCACGGTCGTGGTCGAGGTGCGCGACGCGGTCGAGCTCGGGCCCGGGGCGCCACGGCTCGGCCGTGGCGGGGCGCCAGGGCTCAGCCATGGTTCACGGACACCAGGGGCAGGGTGAAGGCACCGGACTGGATGCCGCGCAGGTCCAGGGCCGCGAAGCGGAACCCGGCGTCACGCACCACCCGGTCGACCTCCTCGCGCCGCTCGACGGCGGTGCCCAGCTCCGCGGGCAGCAGCTCGATGCGGGCGACGTCGCCGTGGTGGCGGACGCGGGAGTCGGTGAAGCCGAGCCGGCGCAGCCCGGCCTCGGCCCGGTCGACCTGGCGCAGCTTCTCCGGAGTGACCTCCTCGAAGTGGGGGATGCGCGAGGCGAGGCACGGCGCGGCCGGCTTGTCCGCGACCGGCAGCCGCAGCGCCCGGGCGACCTCCCGCACCATCGCCTTGCTCATCCCGGCCTCGGCGAGCGGGCGCAGCACCCGGTGGTTGGTCGCGGCCTGCGAGCCGGGCCGGTCGGGGCGCTTGGCGTCGTCGGCGTTCTCGCCGTAGGCGACGGCCGCCAGGCCCAGCTCGGCGACCAGCTCGTCGGAGATCCGGGTGAAGAGCTCGTCCTTGCAGTGGAAGCAGCGGTCGGGGCCGTTGGCGCGGTAGGCGGGCGAGTCTGCCTCGTGGGTCTCGATCTCCACGACGCGGGCGCCGATCACCCGGGCGGTCTCGTGCGCCGCGGTGCGCTCGTCGGTGGCGAGGGAGGGGGAGATGCCGAGCACCGCGACGACGTCGTCCGCGCCGAGGGTGTGCACGGCGAGGGCGAGGAGTGTGGCGGAGTCCACCCCACCGGAGTAGGCCACCCCGAGCGGACGGTGCCCGGCCAGCGCCCGTGCCACCGTCGCGACCGCCTCCGCCGCCTGTCCCGTGAGCCCGGGGACCGTCGTCGATGTCATGGAAGTGCTCCTCGTCCGGTCGGTGTCCCCCGTTGTCCGGACAGTGTGGACAAGTCGGACGACGGCGCGGCAACTCGTTGCCGCGCGTTGCCAGCGACCTTACCGTTGGCCGATATGAAGAGCGAGAGATCCTCCGGCCGTTCCCCCACGATCTACGACGTGGCGGAGGCCGCGGGGGTCGCGCCCTCCACCGTGTCCCGGGCCCTGTCCCGGCCCGGGCGGGTGAGCGCCGAGACCGCCGAGAAGGTGCGGGCGGCCGCCGCCCGGCTCGGTTACCGGCGCGCGACCCTGGCCCCGGCGCTCAGCGCCGTCCCCACCCGGCTGCTCGCCATGGTGGTGGCCGACATCGGCAACCCGCTCTTCGTCGACGTCATCCGCGGCGCCGAGGCGGCCGCGGAGGCGGCGGGCTACACGATGCTCGTCGTCGACACCCAGGAGTCCGACCAGCGGGAGCGGGCCGCGGTGGAGAACTTCCTCGGCGCGGTCGACGGCCTGGTCCTCACCAGCCCACGGCTGTCGGACGCCGGCATCCGCGCCATCGCCAAGCAGCGCCCCGTCATCGTCCTCAACCGGGTGGTGCGCGGGCTGCCCTCGGTCCTCACCGACGGCGCTCGCGGGGTGCGCCGCGCCGCGGAGCACCTGGGCCAGCTCGGCCACCGGGAGATCACCTACATCGCCGGGCCGGAGGCGTCGTGGGCCGACGGCGTGCGCTGGCGGGGTCTGGAGGAGGCCGGGTTCGAGCTCGAGCTGCGGGTGCGGCGCATCGGACCGAACGTGCCGACCGTCGACGGCGGGGCGCGGGCGGCCCG
>Ga0079225_10001254_pt1 | contig 14157 bp, 15 predicted proteins | sample Poulit2012_FD_76344 | JGI IMG/M metagenome (GOLD analysis project Ga0079225, IMG submission 76344) | Agricultural soil microbial communities from Georgia to study Nitrogen management - Poultry litter 2012 | ecosystem: Environmental > Terrestrial > Soil > Agricultural land | place: USA: Georgia...
TCTCTCGGTGAGCCTATATTAATGTAGGCTCCGTCTCTGTTCACTTCCACAACTTCCGCAAAACCGAATTTACCGACAGCCACCGGCGGAACAATCGGTGCCGCAAAAAGTTCGCCACTTCTGTTCGGGTATATGAATGTACTGATTTCGTCGCCGATTTCATGCTCTTCTGTTGTCGCTGAAGCGTTCATGCGGATGAATGTATTATCATCATATTTCAAATGATAGGTTGAACCTTCTTTTTTGATCACTTCTAAAAATTGTACTGTTCCTGATATGTTATCCATAGTATGTCCCCTAAATAATTTGTCATATAATTGCGTTAATCACATCTGTCATATCATCATTGATGACCAGGTTTGCATCACTGTCAAACGGCGTTTCATCCTTGTTGATGATGACAAAATTTTCACCGCTGAAATAAGTGGTCAGATATGCAGCGGGATTAACGGCAAGCGAAGTTCCCAAAACGATTAAAGTATCTGCTTTCTGCAGTTTGGACATCGCATTCAACACGGTCAATTCACTTAAAGTTTCACCGTATAGTACAATGTCCGGTCTCACTGCCCCGCCACACTCACAATATGAAATATCATTGTTCATGACCTCTGTTTTATGATAGGTCTTTTTACATTCTATACAATAAAATTCATTGAGTGAACCATGTAATTCATCCACATTTTCACTGCCGGCGTCACGATGAAGACCATCGATATTTTGTGTGATTACACCGGTTGACCTGCCGGATTGTTCCAGCCTGGAAATGAATTCATGTACAGTGTTCGGGGATTTATCTGCAAGTAATAATCTTTTTTTGTAAAAGTTGATAAAACTATCAGGGTCATCTTCTAAATGGTTGATGCTGAGTAAGTATTCCGGGGAGTGTCCCTCGCCGGAAATTTCATCAAATAAGCCGCCCATACTTCTGAAGTCCGGTATGCCGCTCGCTACAGAAACGCCCGCGCCTGTGAAAAAGACAATGTTATGCGATTCTGAAATGATATCAGATAGCTGTTGGTATTGCTGTTTCATCACTTTTCTCCTCTTATATGTTATTTTAATAGTATCATATTTATGGTATTATCGCTTAAGGAATATATTTAAGGAGAATGTGTATGTTACAAGTAAGTGACGTAAGTTTACGCTTTGGCGACCGTAAACTTTTTGAAGATGTGAATATTAAATTCACACCTGGAAACTGTTATGGTTTAATCGGAGCAAATGGTGCAGGGAAGTCAACTTTCCTGAAAATTTTATCAGGTGAACTTGACACTCAGTCAGGTCACGTATCCATGGGTAAAGATGAGCGCCTTGCTGTGTTGAAACAGGACCAGTTCGGTTATGAAGACTACCGTGTTCTGGATGTAGTATTGATGGGTCATCAGAAACTTTACGATATAATGAATGAAAAAAATGAAATATATATGAAGCCCGACTTCTCGGATGAAGACGGCATCAGAGCTGCCGAGCTCGAAGGTGAATATGGAGAGATGGGCGGCTGGACTGCAGAAAGTGATGCAGAAAGCCTGCTGCACGGACTGGGCATTGACAGTTCCCTCGTTGAGAAGAATATGTCGGAGCTTGATAACAGTCAGAAAATTAAAGTGCTGCTTGCCCAGAGCCTGTTCGGGAACCCGGACATTTTACTGCTGGATGAGCCGACAAACGGACTGGATATTGAAGCGATCCAATGGCTGGAAGATTTCCTGATCAACTTTGAAAACACAGTTATCGTCGTTTCTCACGACCGTCATTTCCTGAATAACATATGCACTCATATTGCAGATCTGGATCTTGGAAAGATACAATTGTATGTAGGAAACTACGATTTCTGGTATCAGTCCAGCCAGCTTGCACTTCAGATGGCACAGGATCAGAATAAGAAAAAAGAAGAGAAAATCAAGGAACTCAAAGATTTCGTTGCGCGCTTCAGTGCGAACGCTTCAAAATCCAAACAGGCGACAAGCCGTAAAAAGACGCTTGAAAAAATTGAGCTGGAAGATATCAAACCTTCATCCAGAAGGTATCCTTTCGTCAACTTCACCCCTGAGCGTGAAATTGGTAACGACATGTTGTATGTCAACGGCCTGACTCATTCAGTGGATGGACAAAAAGTGCTTGATAATGTGAGTTTCACTTTAAATCCGTATGACAAGGCAGTATTGATGGGGCATACAGAAGTTGCCCGCACTACCCTTCTAAAAATTCTTGCAGGTGAAATCAAGCCTGATGAAGGTGAAGTGAGATTCGGTGTGACTACTTCCCAAAGCTATATGCCTAAAGATAACTCTGAGTACTTTGAAGGTGTAAATATAGACCTGGTAGAATGGCTGCGTCAATATGCACCTGAAGATGAACAGACAGAAACATTCATCCGCGGCTTCCTGGGCAGAATGCTCTTCAGCGGTGAAGAAGCGAAGAAAAAAGCAAACGTATTATCAGGTGGAGAAAAAATGCGTGCAATGCTGAGTAAGATGATGCTGTCCAAAGCGAATGTCATTTTGCTGGACGAGCCGACAAACCATCTTGATCTGGAAAGCATTACAGCGGTGAACGAAGGATTGAAGAAGTTCAAAGGTTCTATCATATTCACTTCCCACGACTTCGAATTCATCAATACGATTGCAAATAAAGTGATTGAACTTAAACCTGAAGGTGCGATTGTCAAAGAGTCCACTTACGAAGAATACCTGAGAGATAAAGGTGTTTTGAAAGTTTAAGGTTTACTTTCTGAAACTTAGTGGGTATAATGATATTTAATAATTAAATAGCGAGATGAGGCGCATCGATCATCAGTAACTTATTAATCATTAATTCTCGGGGATTATAATAAGTGAAAGGGTAAGATGCCGAAACGGTCTATTTTTCGAGAAGTAGGCTGTTGGGTCACTAGGTTAAGAGCTAATGACTTGTCATTATTATAATGATAATGGAGTGCATCACTTGTATATAAACTTTAACAAGTCCGGCATTCCGGGCTTGTTTTTTTATTATCTGAAAATTATCTCGTTCTTTAATAACATTATTAGGAGGAATTTTAATGGTAAAAGTTGCAGTTGTTGGCGCTACCGGCGTTGTAGGCAGCAAATTGATTGAAATGTTGGAGCATTATGAAATTAAATATGATGAACTGGTATTATTTGCTTCTAAAAGATCTGCCGGTAAGGAAGTTTCAATCAGTGGACAAACATATGTTATTCAAGAACTTACTGAAGAAAGAGCACAGGAGAAGTTTGACTATGTCGTGATGAGTGCCGGCGGATCAACGAGTGAAAAGTTCGCCCCGCTGTTTGAAGAAAGCGGCGCAATCGTCATAGACAACTCCAGCCACTGGAGAATGAAAGAAGATGTGGACCTGATCGTCCCTGAGATCAATAAGCCGAAATTCAAAAGAAATATCATAGCGAACCCGAACTGCTCAACGATTCAATCGGTTGTAGCTCTGCAGCCGCTGCAGGATAAATTTGGAGTCAAAAGAGTCCATTACGCAACTTATCAAAGTGTCTCAGGTTCAGGTGAAGGCGGTATACGCGACCTGGAGGAAGGTGCCAATGGAGCAGAACCGACCACCTATCCTCACCCTATCTACAATAATGTTCTGCCTCACATCGATGATTTTCTGGATGACGGCTATACAAAAGAAGAAAAGAAAATGATAGATGAAACAAAGAAAATATTGGAAGATGATTCCATCGACGTTACTGCAACATGTGTCAGAGTTCCAATCGTCACAAGCCACGCAGTCCAGATGAACGTCACTCTTGATAACGAGGCGACAGTGGATGAAGTGAAAAAAGCATTTGAAGGTTTTCCTCACATTGTAGTTATGGATAATCCGGAAAATAATGAGTACCCGACACCGCTTGATGCAGCAGACCGTTCCGAAATCTTTGTCGGCAGAATCCGCAAAGACTCTACTCTTCCGAATACATTCCATGTCTGGTGTGTAGGAGACAATTTATTAAAAGGAGCGGCACAGAACACTGTCCAGATTCTGAAGTCATTAATGGATAATAATAATTAATAGGAGTGTTATATATGAACCCGATTTTTGAAGGTATTGGAGTTGCAATGACTACCCCGTTTAATAATAACGAAGTTGACTATGACGCTTTTAGCAGACATATAGAATATTTAATCGAAAACGATACCCAGGCACTGATCATCAACGGAACGACAGGTGAATCCCCTACCCTGACAAGTGAGGAGATCAGACAATTGATCGAAGTGGGAATCGAAACAGCTGACGGCCGTATACCGGTCATCGCAGGAACAGGTACAAATTCGACCATGAATTCAATTGAACTGTCGAAGTTTGCGATGGATGCAGGTGCAGACGGTGTAATGCTGATTACTCCGTACTACAACAAGTCTAATCAGAAAGGTCTTGTTGCACATTTCAGTGCGATTGCAGATGCAATCGACATACCTGTCATTCTTTATAACGTACCCGGCAGAACAGGAATGACCATCGAGCCGGAAACGGTTCTTGAATTGAGCGGCCATCCTAATATAGTCGCATTGAAAGATGCGGTCGGAGACTTGAACTATACTATCAAAGTATTGAACATGATCGACCAGGATGAATTCGTACTGTACAGCGGCAATGATGATAACTTTGCCGATTTCATCCAGCTTGGCGGAAAAGGTCTGATCAGTGTTGTGGGCAATGTCATTCCGGGAGAGCTTCAGAACGTCTATGAAAGAATGGTTTCCGGCGACTACACTGCGAAGCATACTTTCACAAGTCTTATGCCGGTGATTGATGCTGTACAGGTGGACGTCAACCCTATTCCAATCAAAGTGCTGACAAGTGAACTCGGCTTCGGCAACTATGAATTGAGACTGCCTTTATTGCCTGTGGAAACACAGACGCGTGATGAAATTGTAAAAGCATATGAGAATTTCAAAGAAGGATCAAGAGTATGAAGGTTCTGCTCATAGGCTATGGTGCAATGAATAAGATCACTGAACGTCTGCTTATAGAAGCGGGACACGAAGTGGTCGGTGTCATTGCGCGCACAAACGATTCAGACTATCCGGAATATGAAAATATCGATGATGCCGGCGCAGATGCAGCGATTGATTTTTCCAATCCTGAACTGCTGCTGCCGTTGATTGAAAAAGACTTTAAAACACCTGTCGTCATTGCCACAACAGGTGAAAAAGACACAATCGTCGACACGTTGAAATCGAGAAGCGAAAGCGCTCCGGTTTTCTTCAGTGCGAATATGAGTTATGGTGTACATGTTCTGAACAACCTGCTGCAAAGTGCATTGGAACAGCTCGATGATTTCGATCTTGAACTCATCGAGGCTCATCATAATAAAAAAGTCGACGCACCAAGCGGTACACTGGTAAAGCTTCTTGATACAGCACTTGAACATCGCGACAGCAGTCACGCAGTCTATGACCGCTCCGATGTCTACCAGCAGAGAGATGAGAAAGAAATCGGTGTATCGGCCATCAGGGGCGGTACCATTGTGGGTGAACACACTGCGCTGTTTGCAGGACTTGATGAAGTGATTGAAATCAGACATCGCGCACAGTCGAAAGAGATATTTGCAAACGGCGCGATAAAAGCAGCAGAAGTATCACAGAATAAGGATGTCGGTTTTTACGATTATAATAATTTATTTAAAGGAGAATAATTGATGGAAAAGTTTACAGCAGAGGACATAATTCAATATATATCGGATGCTAAGAAGGAAACACCAGTAAAAGTACATGCAAATGGAAGTTTCGGGGATGTAGCCTTCCCTGATAACTTTAAAGTTTTTGGATGCAAGAGCTCAAAGACGATCTTTGCAGATTATGATGAATTCAATGAATTCTATAATGATAATAAAGATATTTTTACAGAGATAGAAATTGAACAGGACCGCAGAAATTCAGCTATTCCATTAAAAGATCTGACAAATACAAAAGCGCGTATCGAACCTGGTGCGTTCATCCGTGAGCATGCAGTAATCGAAGACGGTGCAGTGATCATGATGGGTGCAACTATCAATATCGGTGCAATCGTCGGCGAAGGCACGATGGTCGATATGAATGCTTCCCTCGGTGGCCGTGCGACGACAGGAAAAAATGTTCATGTCGGTGCAGGTGCAGTACTTGCGGGTGTCATCGAACCGCCAAGCGCTTCCCCTGTCGTCATCGAAGATGACGTTCTGATCGGTGCAAACGCAGTCATTTTAGAAGGTGTACGTGTAGGAAAAGGCGCTATTGTGGCAGCAGGCGCAATCGTTACGGAAGATGTACCTGAAGGTGCAATCGTTGCGGGTACTCCTGCGAGAGTCATCAAACAGGCAAGTGAAGTTGAAGGCTCAAAAAGAGAAATTGTCTCTGCATTAAGGAAATTAAATGACTGAGATTGAATTTGTAACAAAACATCGAAGGTCTCTGCATGAAAATCCCGAACTCAGCATGAATGAGTTCGAAACAACATCATATATAATAGAGATTATAGAATCTCTGGGTGTTGATTATACGCAACCACTTCCTACAGGGGTGGTTGCGTATTTAAAAGGGAGCAGTAATACAACCCTTGGATTTCGAGCAGATATTGACGCGCTGCCAATACACGAAGAGAACGATGTGCCCTACAAAAGTAAAAATGAAGGCGTAATGCATGCGTGCGGTCATGACGGACACACGGCCGCGCTGCTTTTATTCCTCAAAAGATGCAAGAATTTAAAAGATGAAGGTGCACTCCCGCATAACTGCTATTTCATATTCCAGCCGAGTGAAGAAACGATGGCCGGTGCAAAACAGCTTATAGACAAGTGGACGGACCGACAGCCGATCGATGCGATATTCGGCATTCATATCATGCCTGATGAAACCACAGGTCTTGCCCTCTTCAGGGATAATGAGATCACAGCAAGTGCGACTGAATACCGGTTTTATATTAACGGCTTGTCTGCCCATGTGGCAAATAAGCATAACGGTAAATCTGCGGTCGAAGCACTGATGTTCATCACACGTGAAATTACTCAGATTCAGCAGTTCCATCTGGATGGTCTGAACCGTAACATCATCCATATCGGACAGATGAATGCCGGTGAAGCCATTAACACGGTGCCGTCAAACGGCTATCTTGAAGGGACTATCAGAACGTATGAGGAAGATGATCTTGGCATCATAAAGAACCATATGGAAAAAATAAAAACCAGTGCGATGAATTTGTATGACTGTGAAATTGAACTGACATACAATGAAGGTTATCCGCCTGTTAAAAATACGCCGGCACTGCAGGATGTTGTATATGACAGCGTCCAGGCGACAGGAATGGAAGCCGTAATAAAAGATAAGCCGTATCTGTTCGGAGAAGATTTCAGCTTTTACGATGAGATTGCTCCGACATACTTTATATTTGTCGGTGCCCAGGACACGGCACAGGACTTTACAAGCAGTCTGCATACTTCTACATTCAACTTTGATGAATCGGTACTGATCAAAGTCGCAGACTATTATGAAAATATATTAAAGAATTATAGTAACTGAGGTTGATAAAATGAGCGGGATATTGACGATAGACAAAGAAAAGCTTGTCACACAGGCAAATCAGATACAAGGCGGCGTACCAACAATTGCCGTCGTGAAAAACAATGCCTATAACTTTGGGCTGGAACTTGCAGTCCGGGCATTTCTGGAAGCGGGTATCACCGCTTTTGCAACAACCTCTTTGAGAGAAGCAGAAGAGATAAGGGAAATCACTGAGGATTCAATGGTATTTCTATTGAACCCGACTTATGAATTTGAAGTCGTAAAATCATTGAACTTAAGCATGACCCTCCCCTCCCTTGAGTACTATCATAAGTATTTCGAGGACCTGAAAGGCGTCAAGGTACACATAGAATATGCAGGACTTTTTAACCGTTCCGGCTTTGAGTCATTCAGCCAGGTGTCGGAGGCGCTCGGTCATCAAATGACTTTGGATGAGCAGGAGAGATTTAATATACAGGGCGCATGGTGTCACTTCGGCTATGCTGATGAATTTGACGGCACTTATGAGATGGAACGGAAGCAATGGATGGATTTTATCAGTCACTTTAAAGAACTGAATATGGAGCTTGAATATATCCACTCCCAAAATACAGCGAGTTTCTCAAGAGACGGGCTGCTTGATGGGCACACTCATACGAGGCTTGGTATCGGGTTATACGGCTCCAAGCCCTATACCGGTCTAAATGAGGACATGTTCATGCAGCCGTTCGATCTTTATTCCACTGTTGTACAGATCAGGGATATGGATGTAGATATGCCAATGGGTTACGGCGGTTCATTTGTCGCAGACAGAAAAACGAAGGTGGCTGTTGTGGATATCGGCTACGGTGACGGGGTGCTCAGAAAACGTGCAGAGTATGACTGTCTGATAAACGGCAAGAGATATCCCATCGTCACTTTGATGATGAGCCATATGCTTGTAGAAGTTGACGAAGATGTCTCCATTAATGATAAAGTGTATATATATCATCCGGAAATGCGTCTGGATGAATACACATTTAAAGGTGTCGGTGCAAACTCCGAACAGCTTGCTACATTAAACTACAATACTTTGACAAAGGAGATTATACATGACTCTTGAATATCATAATGATAAACTTCAGTTCAGCGGCCAGGATGTTACAAATCTGGCGGATCAATACGGCACACCACTCATCATTTATGATGAAGTCCATATGCGGGACATGATGAGACGCTTTCACACAGTACTCTCTTCCCATCTGGACAATTATTCTGTGTCATATGCTTCAAAAGCATTCACTGCACTGCAGATGATCAATTTATTAAAAGAAGAAGATATGGAAATTGATGTTGTTTCATCAGGGGAATTATATACAGCGATCAAAGGCGGGTTCTCACCTTCACTGATCAAGTTCCATGGAAATAATAAAACCGTCGAAGAACTGGAATTTGCACTCGATCAGGGAGTCGGACTGTTCATCATCGATTCTCTCGATGAAGTGGCACTTCTGAATAATCTCGCAAAAGATCCTGTCGATGTGCTTATCAGAGTGAATCCCGGGGTGGACGTAGATACACACGAGTTTATATCCACGGGTCAGACAGACAGTAAATTCGGCCTGTCCATCGTGGATGGTACTGCGCTGAAAGCCGTTATGGATGTGGATAAAGCAGAAAATTTAAATTTTAAAGGGATACACTATCATCTGGGCAGCCAGCTGTCAGATCCGGCACCGTTCGTCAATGCACTGACTGCTGTCTATGACTGGCTGAATGCTCATGGGATTGATATAGAGATATTGAATATGGGCGGCGGATTTGGTGTCAGATATACTGATGAAGATATCAGGTTCCCGATCGAGGAAGGTTTTGAAGAAATCCTTACACAGCTCAAAAGAGTCTGCGCCCAATATGACCTTGAACTGCCCCATGTCATTATTGAACCCGGACGCTCGATTGCCGCTGAAGCGGCTGTCACAGTCTATGAGATCGGCACGGTCAAAGATATCCCGGGTGTCAGCAGGTATGTGTCCATAAACGGTGGTATGAGCGACCACATACGTACACCGCTCTACGGGGCCGAATATGATATAATGCCCGTTAAAAAGCAAACTGATGACGTAGAGAGCATATCTTCACATGTAGTCGGCAAACTTTGTGAGTCAGGTGACATTGTAGGTAGAAATAAACCACTGCCTTCGAATATCGGACGTGGTGACTATGTTGCTGTAAAAACAACAGGGGCCTATCACTACTCCATGGCATCGAATTATAATCAGATGCAGAAACCTGCCGTCATTTTCATCTCGCCGCACGGTGTGAAGCAGGTCATAAAGCGTCAGACACTTGATCAGCTTATCCAGAATGATGTACTCACAGAAGAATAAAGGCAATAAAAATGCCCCATTACTTTTAAAGTAATGGGGTTTAATTACAATCTATGACAATCGTTAATTAAATTTTTTTATTATAGTTTAACAACGTTAGCAGCCTGTGGACCGCGGTCGCCTTCAACTACTTCAAATTCTACTGATTGACCTTCTTCAAGAGATTTGTAACCTTCTTGATTGATTGCTGAGAAGTGAACGAATACATCGTTTTCTCCTTCGATCTCGATAAAACCAAAACCTTTTTCTGCATTAAACCATTTTACTGTACCTTGTTTCATTAATTGTTCCTCCAAAAAGACTATATTACAATAGTGAATAAAAGCATAAACCTGAAAAAATAGAAAATCTAGTCTTTCTTTAATATGTTTCTATTGCCTATTGATATCTAAAGTATACTAGACAATGTACACTTTTGCAAACCCAATTTCATAAAATATTCATAATCTTCGGCACTTCCATAAAAGTGTTATCTTTCATGCATAACGGTGTATAAAATATTTGAAGATCTTCTTCACAGTCTTCACAATATTCGAGTTCGCAAGCATTATAAAATGCAATCAGACGGTACTTCCCCTTTTGATAAGTATGGTACTCTTCAGCCATCTGCCTGATTAATTTTTCATAGTAATCCACCATGCTCATTTCAGAATTAAAATCTTTAATATTGATTAAGTCATTCTGCCATCCTTCAAATAGCCACCAACCTTCATAATCAGCTTTTAAAACGGCCACTTGATACATTTTAAAAACCCCTATCTATCATAATAAGATAATAGTCATATTATATACGCGAATAATTAGCAATATCAAGGAGAAGGTTTTATAATTATATATAAGAGGTGTAAATATGGAAGCAAAACTTATTACTTTAAGCGGAAGAGTACAAGGTGTAGGATTTAGATACCACAGTAAAATGATTGCTGATAAACTGGGCATTACAGGTTATGCAAAAAATTTGACGGAAGATGTTGAAATCCTGGCTCAGGGAGAGAAAGATGCTCTGGAAACCTTTGTAAAGAAAGTCTCAGAAGGCGCCTCCCCCGGTTCCAGTGTAGAGGACTACACCGTCCAATCTGTGGATACTGATGATAAATACCAAAAATTTAAAACATTATGATGATTGCAGGTGTTACAAATGAAATTTAAGATTTCACATTGGACTGCATCGATTGTGGCTGTACCGGTTTCAGTAGTGACTGGTTTAATTTCCATGCTCGCTTTGGACATCCACCTTATCTATGATGTGCTGGTCGGTGCAGGCGGATTTTTTGCAGCTTACCTGCCTACGCAATCTGTAAGCCTGAATAGACAGTTAAAAGAATACGGATTGACTAAAAGTGAATATAAATATATTCAAAATCAGATGAAAGAAGCCAAAGAAAAACTGAATCGCCTCAGACAAAGCTATTATAATATCCGTACTCTGAAGGATGCGAAGTTGATATTTGATATTAACCGTATCGTTAAATCGATTATCAATACAGTCGAAGATGATCCAAAGATATTTTATAATGTGCAGCAATTTTTCCATTCGAACCTGGATTCGGCGGTAAATACGATTGAACAGTATTTATTCTTATATAAGATGCCTGGGAAATCGAAAGAAGAAAAAATCAAACTGCACGAAACCCGTCTTTCTTTATTGGAACTGAAAAGAACACTTCAGGCCAACTTATCCCATATGAACCGCTCGACTTATCAATCACTTGAAGTGGAAAAAGAAATCATAAGCATGAATAAGCGCAGAAGCGACAAAAGAATGCAGCTTGATAACAAGTTACACAAACAAAAAGTGGAAATTCCTAAAAAGGAACAGGAAAAAGTAAAAGTCCGTAGGAGTGAAAATAATGAATCAAGATAATACAAAAGATTTAAAAGATGAACTTTTGAGCGATCCCTTTGCGTCTTCCCAGGCCCAGGACCTCCCCTCTCTCCAGCCTGAACAGCCGGATACCGCACAGGATGGCAATAAAAGCGTATTGACCACATTCAAAGAGAGATTCAGCGAAGATGATATGAAACGCATCCAGGATATAAAATCCAAAATTGAACCGTTGGACAACGATGCATTAATCACTTATGGTTCGAATGCTCAGCAGGCCCTTTCAAAATTTTCACATCAGATGCTGAATGAAGTACAGTCCAAGGACGTCGGTCCTATCGGTGAAACATTGGAAAGTCTGATGAAGAAACTGAAGGAAATAGATCCTGATGAATTGACCAACGACAAGAAAAATATTGTCAGCCGTTTATTCGGCCGTATGAAAAAGTCTGTCAATGAGTTGATATCCAAACATCAGAGCGTGGCATCCCAGGTCGACCGGATCAGTATACAGCTGGAACACGCAAAAGAAATCCTTGTGAAAGATGTGCATCTTCTGGATAATCTATATGATCAGAATAAAGACTATTTTGATGCGATTAATATTTATATCGCTGCTGCAGAACTGAAAAAAGAGGAGATTGAAACAGAAGTCCTGCCTGCACTGAGGGAAAAGGCAGACCAGTCGGGTAATCAGATGGATGTGCAGGATGTCAATGATATGATGCAATACGTCAACCGTCTGGAAAAAAGACTGCATGATCTGAAACTCTCCAGACAGATTACATTGCAATCCGCACCTCAGATCCGCATGATCCAAAACATCAACCAGACGCTTGCTGAAAAGATTCAAAGTTCCATACTGACAAGCATACCACTTTGGAAAAATCAGATGGCAATCGCACTGACACTGCTCAGACAGGAGTCGGCATCGAAAGCTCAGCAGGCAGTGACAAATACAACGAATGATTTACTGACAAAGAACTCTGAAATGCTCAAGCAGAACTCTCTCAGGACAGCACGTGAAAACGAACGAGGCATCGTCGACATTGAAACGCTTAAGACGACGCAGGACAACCTGGTTACTACCATCGAAGAAACATTGCAGATTCAGGCTGAAGGTTCCCAAAAACGTAAAGAAGCTGAAACTGAACTTGTCCAGATGGAAGAAGATCTGAAGACAAGACTTCTGCAGCTTAAAGAAGAACACAGATACTGATAATTTGTTCAAATGAAAATCCGGAGCATCCGCTGATTTAGGGATGTTCCGGTTTTATATTTTTAATCTTACTGTCTTCTGTGAACCACTTAAAAGAGCTGCATGGCTAGAAATATTACAAAGGTGACTGTGATGCTGCTGAGCAATGTACTGTAAAGTACGATCTGTGCGTGAAGCTCCGGCTCTACATCATATTCGAGAGCAAGTGTTGCTGTGTTCCGTGACGTCGGAAATGCACTGGCAATGAGTAATGACTGGGCAATAACACCCTCAATACCAAGTGCGTATATTAAAAGTAAGGCAACAGTCGGCCCCATGATCAATCTGCCTGCCAGGCTCCATGGAATCACTTTTTGGAAAGATCTGATCTTAATACTTTCGAGCTGAGCACCGAGTAAAATCAATGCGAGTGCTGCAAAACCCCCTGCCAGCTGTTCTATCGGTATAAGGAGGAATGTCGGTATCGATGCATCAAAAACTTTAAAGAGCAATGCGATGACCAGTGCATGAATGATTGGCAGTTTGAGCAGATCCCTGATTAATTCAAAAATGGTTTTGGTAGTTGAGATCAAGTTATATAAACCATAAGTGAAGGTTAATAAGTTTTGTACCACCAACACAATAATCTGTACCGACACACCCAATGGATTTGAACTGAATACCAATTGACTGACAGGCAGTCCGTAGTTTCCCGAGTTCATCAGTGATATGCTGTTTTTCAGGGCTGTCGCCTCTGCCTGTTCCAGGTTCAGCAACCGGCTGATGATGTTACTGAGCATGATTAAAATGGATATGAATAAAGTAAGATATAAAAACAGTTGAATCACAAGAAAAAGGTTGATTTCAGCATAATAAATATTAATAAAAACTGCTGCGGGCATAAAACAGTATGTGACCAGATTGGCTATCGGTCTCAGTCTGAATTGGAATTTCCTCTGAAGCAACAGTCCAATTCCAAGAAGTATTAAAATTGGGAGGATTACGTCCATAAAAACAGGAACGATATAGTTCAATTCCACTCATCTCTTTTCTGTACCATAAGATAACCTTATTATAACATTTATAATTGATAAGTAATAGTGAATTATACATATGAAAAACTTATTATAAACGATAAAAAGAAGAAGAGCTGCGCTCTTCTTCTTTCCGGTATTAAGTGTATGATACTTTTTCTTTTTTCATGCCTATCAGGTAACCGACAATATAGCCGATGATCAACAATGGAATCCATTCGAATGAAGTTTCAAATAACGGCA
>Ga0079225_10001255_pt1 | contig 14154 bp, 11 predicted proteins | sample Poulit2012_FD_76344 | JGI IMG/M metagenome (GOLD analysis project Ga0079225, IMG submission 76344) | Agricultural soil microbial communities from Georgia to study Nitrogen management - Poultry litter 2012 | ecosystem: Environmental > Terrestrial > Soil > Agricultural land | place: USA: Georgia...
ACCTCGCACACTTGCCGAGGTTGATTTCTATGGTTGGTACGGATTACATTTTTTTGGGACCAGCGAAGCTAATCCCTCTCTCTCCGCAGAATGAGCTTCATCGAAAGGTGAGGCTTTTTTTTTGACTTAACTGTTTATTTTGTAGTAGACATGAGGGATGAGAACCCTCGGGTTCGTGCCGTAACGAAGTGGAGACCAGCGAAGCTAATCCCCCTCTCTCCGCAAAAGGAAATCCACAACTTGAAAAAAGTTGTGGATTTTTTATTTTTACTGTAATTCTAAGAACTCGTGTCTTAAAAATTATAGTAAAAATAAAAAAAATACCTCGCACACTTGCCGAGGTTGATTTCTATGGTTGGTACGGATTACATTTTTTTTGGGACCAGTGAAGCTAATCCCCCTCTCTCCGCAGAATGAGCTTCATCGAAAGGTGAGGCTTTTTTTAACCCAAAACTGATTCCTCTACTTCCCATAATAACAATATGTTAAGCAGTCTTCTAAATGGGATAGTAACTAAGAATTAACATAAATGTGATGGTAAAACAAATACTTCGCTTTATATTTGTGGTAAATTATAAAAACAAATAAAAAAATGAAGAAAATTTTACTCACCCTAATGATTTCCCCTTTCCTTGCTTTTGGACAAGGAACTGTAGACTTTGAAGATGTTACATTGCCAACGTCTTATCAAGACGGTTCATTTGACGTAGGAGGGACGACTTACACTTATGGTCACAGTAGAGACCAAGAAAATTTCCCTATTATAGGACAAGGCTTAATGCTTAGAAGACCTTCTGATAGCTATTTTAAATGGACATCGAATAATGGTGTTGGAGAAGTGAGTTTTCAATACAGAAAAGCTTATACCGGTGGAAGTATTCGACAATTGGAATTGCTTGTAATTGAAGGTCTTGATACAACTCAAGCAGCTGTAACTGCTGAATTCGGTGAAGGAAGTGGAGAACAAACAGCTATCTACGACTTTTCTTATGCAGTGAACGTACAAGGCATAGTGACCATAATGATTAAAAATATCGGGGATGAAGAACAAAATAGACAAGCGGTTATCGACAACCTCGTTTGGACTGCTTTTGATGCAACTCAAGTGTGTGAAGCACCTACTGGTTTAACTGTAACAAACATTTCAGAAACGGGTGCAGATGTATCTTGGACAGCAGGAGGAACAGAAAATGAGTGGATAGTAGTTTACGGTCCTACAGAATTTGATTTTGCTGACTATACAAACAACGGCAACGCAGATGTATCAGAAGTTACAGTAACAGATACGCCTGAAACTACTTTGTCTGATTTAACTGATGGAGAAGAATATGATGTGTATGTAATTGCAAAATGTGACGATAATGAAATTAGTGATGAAGTAGGTCCAGTATCATTTACTACAAAGACTTCTTCAATTGACAAGCAATTATTTGAAAGCTTCTCATTCTATCCAAATCCAATTCAAAATGTAATTAACCTAAAATCAGGTTCAAACATTGAATATGTACAAGTTTATGACATGTTAGGTAAGAATGTAGTTGAGGTAGCTCCGAATGCACTTTCTGTAGAGCTAAACACTTCAAAATTACAAAAAGGAGTGTACATTATGAAAGTAACAATCAAAGGTACACAAGAAACATTTAGAATAGTGAAGAAATAATCGGAAGATTATCAATAGATTTTAATAAGCCGTTTCAATAAAATGAAACGGCTTATTTTTTTGGGTATAATTTTATCGAAGCGTTTTCTTTCGCATAGTATTAAAGATCGATTTAACGCGAAAGTGTTACATGTCCAACATACTCGTTAAACTTGTCCTTATTTTTTTCTCTTATTTTGATTTTCCACACATAAACTCCATTGGGTGCAGGATAGTCAGCTCCTTCGCCGTACGTTCCGTCCCATCCCATTTCAACGTCGTGAGACACAAATAGAGTTTCTCCCCAACGATTGTAGATTTCTAATGTATATGTAAACAAGTCAAAACCTGAAGTAAAAATAGGTTTAAAAGTTTCATTATACATATCTCCATCCGGTGTAAATGAATTCGGAACATAAAATATTGTTTCTTCCATTACTTGAATTAACATACTTGTGGTATCATTACATTCTGGTTCACCATTTATTGCAATTAAAGTAACGACATAACTGTTTGATTCATCATCAGGAAAAAGGTGCGTTGGATGTGTAGCAGTTGAAGGATGCGAACCATCACCAAAGTTCCAAATGTATTGATTTGCATTATTTGAAGTGTTTGTAAAAGTCACTTCTGGATTCATTGTAGAAACAATCATTGGATTTGCTGTGAAGCTTGCTTCAGCGGAAGGAGTAACTTCTACATAGTCATGCGCGGTGTAGGTAGCGGAACACTCATTTTGGTCAATAATTGTTAAAGAAACTGAATAATTACCTCCCTGCGTATATGTAGCAGTAACATCGTGGCAATTATTACTCGTCGTTCCATTTCCAAAATCCCATATACATACAGAATTGTTATCTATTGTGCTCATATTCGTAAAGCTTGCTGTTAAAGGCGCACAACCGTATAAGTTTTCTCCAACAAAATAAGGCGCTGGCATCGGACTCACAGTAACAGATACATCATCTGTATTTACACAGCCATTAGCATCAGTTCCTGTAACTGTGTAAGTAGTTGTACCAGCTGGCGGAATAAAAGGAACTCCATTATTTATGCCTTGATTCCAAACATAAGAAACAGCACCAGAACCATTTAAAGTTACCGTTTTGTTTTCGCATATTTGGACATCTTCACCTGCATTCACATTAGGCAAGCTGTTTACTATTACCAATGCATCCTCAGTCACATCACAGCCATCTACGCTGTATGTTACTGAATAAGTAGTCGTAGAAGAAGGATTTACCTGAATTGATGGTGTAGTTTCTCCATTTGACCATAAATATGTTCCTCCAGCAGGAAATCCTTCGGCAGTAATAATGGCACTGTTTCCTTCACATATTTCCCCACCTGCAGTGTTGACCATGATATTGTCTGGAGAAGTAAGTGAGATGGAAGATGGATAAGTAAACTCACAGCCTGTTGGTGCAGTTACGGTAAAATTATTATAAGTCCCTGGAGCTAAGTTAGAAAGTATAATTTCTCCATTCGTATTTGATGTAATTATGGTCGCGCCCGAACCTGTATAGCTCACTGTGTATGATGTGTTAGGAGACAATCCTGACAATGTAATTTCTCCATCGGTAGAAGAACACGTTGTTGGATTCACAGAAGTGAGTGAAAAGTTCGGAATTGCAAGAACGGTGATGGTTTGTACTTCAGATATTGGACAAAGACCACCAAAGGCATATTCCACAGTATAGGTTGTTCCCTCCACACCATTTGTAATTTCTCCTGTTGTGGGATGAATATTAGCCCCATCATTGGTAGGAGAAAGTATAGAGAAAGTACCTCCAGCATCACCCGTAATCTGAGCACCATTGCTTTCCCCTTCACAAAAATCAATCAAGTCAAAAGAGGCGTCATAAATTGTACCTAAATCATTTAAGGTTTCTACACTTGTAGCCTGACAACCTTCGTCGCTTATTACTAAAATAGAGTATGTACCAGCATCTAAATTTGAAAATACTCCGCTTGTTTGTGTGGTAGCGCCATTATCTATAGAATATTGAGCAATGTTGGCCCCAGATGTCGGCATAATTATTATTTCTCCGTTATCATTATTGCATGTAGGTTCAGTAATTGAAACTGTATATCCTGGTTCTTCAAGTTGTTCCTCGTTTATGAATGTAGAAGGAGGAGAGGTACAGCCAGCATCATTAGCAATCACCTCATAGGTTTGACCTAAAGTTGCGTTGATAATTACTCCGTCAGGATTGACAGAAGGTCCTGTAGGTGTAAAATCGTAAGTATAAGATGGATCAAAATTGGTAATTGTACTTTTTCCATCATTGTCACAAGTAGGGGCTGTTGTGGTAATCACTGGAGTTGGTGGTGTAATTCCACAGCTGAGATAAGACTCTGTGATATTAAAGGTACAAACAACAGGTGTTCCTATCATTTCTTCGAATTCAGCATCAAAAGATACATTTATGTCAGCTAACCATTCTCCCTGTGTAATGGAACTACAAGTTTTTTGAGGAGTGTAATGAGTATAAATAGATTCATATTGAAAAGTGTTGGGAAGTATGTAAATGTCAATATTACTTGATTGATTATATCCAGTAGGGACGTCGTTTAAATCTATACAAATATAGTGGTTATTTGTGGTGAGCTGAGGACTCATGTACACTTGCGCGTTATCTATAAAAATAAAGACAAAAAAATTGTTGTTATCTGTGGAGAAAATACCTCCAATTGGCACTCTACAATAATTTGAAACATCTACACAGAGAGATAAAGAAGTTGCATTACCTCCACTGTTATTTGCAGGGATGTGAATGTGAGCAGCATTGTTAGTACCTCCAAATGGAGAGCTTATTACCATAGCATCTCCCGTGACTGAACTGGTGTTGTATCTAATATAATCATCTGGTCCAGCAGTTTCACAGCAATCAGGGCTGTTTGGAAATCCAAGGTACTCAACATCGAAGGTTTCATTTCCTGAAGCACATCCGTAGTCTAAAGAATTAGGGTCTGGAGATATCGTAAAAATAGAACCGATATCTAACAAATCACAATCATTATTGGCAGATACATCCCATGAACAAGTGGTAGGATTCCAAGTGATATCTACCAAGTCGTCTGCACTTGTAGGTACTGATGGATTGACTGTTACTGTGTGAGTACCGCTTGCTAAAACGGTCTGATTCACATTACATTTAATTTCCCATGGCAAATCAACAGTTAATTTTGAGCAAAAGTCAGAGTTAGCTAAGGGAACTTGGACAATAAAGTCTTTACATTGGGGTGAAACTTCTGTGATTATTCCAGAAGGTGTGGTGATGCTAATTGTTGCACTACTGATGGTGATATTCGCACTGAAAATTTGGTGAGATGAACCTCCAGATACCGAAGCTATCGTATTCCCGTCTTGTATTACTGATATAGTCGAACTGTTTACTATGATGTTAAAAACTGTTCCATGTACGTTAGGATCTAAGGGACCTATCAACTGGTTTACAGTTTCTCCAAATAAGGCGTAAGAAGTCTGACTAGCAACCGTATTTCCTGTAAGTATACTTTCTAAACTCCAGTCACCAAAAAAACTCATACTTCCAGAAATCGTTAGATAAATCTCGCCATTACAACCTGTATTAGGTATCATCAGTGTATAGTTCTGATTACCGCATGCTTCATTCGTTCCTTGAGTGGAGTTTGAATATGCAGGGCAATTTTGAGAAGTAACTTGATTTATACTTAGTATGAGTAATAAAGAAAAAAATAATTGCTTCATCTTCTGTTAGTTTATAATTAATAGAGTTATTACTCCATTACTAAACGATGAAAGAATTAAAATAGTTGTTTGGAATCTATGAGGTATATTTGAATGGCATCATTTAAGGTTAAGTGGTAAGAAATGTCGAATATTTCAAAGTTTAATTGAATTATTGAGAAAACTCATCAATGAATAATAGCCTTGTTTTAACCTTAAAGAGGAGGGGAGTTTGAATAGATAAGCTTTACTTTTTGCCAAAGTAATATGAATAGCCAAATCCAATACTAAAGTAAGTAGTCATTTTCCCTAATTTATCTGGGTCAATTCCGCTGAAATATTCTGTTCCTAAGTGTTCTGGTCTTAAATCAAATGTGTGAAAAGCATAGCCAATAGTGAGTCGAAAGGAAGATTGGTCACCACTTTTTAATGCAAGTCCTATGACAGGCTCAATGAAGGCGCTATTGTCAATGTGAGGTCCTCCATGGTTCTCTTTATTGCTGCTTGTAGAAAAAACATTAAATGCATAACCTGCTCGAATTCCGTAATCCAAACCGAAATTTCCGTAGTACTTTTCTTGTCCAATTTTAGCAAAGGCACCAAGAATATGAAGTCCACCTTTTAAACCTATGTTGTTTTTAAATTCATTAATATTGAAGTAATTATATCTCAATCCAGCACCTATCGATAAAGAATTGTTGAAAGTGTATTGGTAAGATGGAGTAATTGTAGCAAGTCCTTGTAAAAGCTCTCTAAAAGCGACATTTGAAACGTTATTAGGTAATCCCACTTCAACATTAAATGATCCATTAGGTTCGAAATCACTTTGCGCATGTGAGAATGTGATTGAAGTAATTATTAGTAAAGAAAAAAGAACTTGCTTCATGATTTAATTTATTGTTTTTCTAAATATATATTTATTATTTAAAACTCATCTCTAACATCAACTAAAGTGGCTAATTTATAATTTCAACAAGCTTTTTTGTTTTTTGGTTGTGTGATTTTCCTTGATAGAAATAACGTCCATTTTTAAATTTAGTTGTGTCAATTTCGATAATATTTCCTCCCTTTTTATATGTTTTTTTCTCTAAAACCTGATGAAAACTTTGGTCCTGAGAAAATATTGAAATTTCTATTTCTAAAGGAGAATGGGTTTCGAAATAAATTTGAATCACACCTGATGCTGGATTTTTCTCAATGGGATGTAGAATAAAAAACTGCTCCTTGGCATAGCGTTTACGCTGTAAATGTTTTAATAATCTTCGATAAAGGATGAAAAATACGATTAATCCTAAACTTAGCCATCCTACGAATAATACAACTTTCTGTATGTCCTGTGCGATTAAAAACATGCTGCTATTTTATAAAATGATTACACCTTTTATTAAGGAAGCTTTTTCGTAAATTTTAATTACATCTTCACTTTTTATCATTACTTCTTTTACGCTGATGCTGGTAAAGTTACCATTCCTTGAAGGACGAATTGTCATGTCTGAATCTTCATTAAAAAGTTCAGTTATTTTTGCAATCTTTTCATTATCACTTGGCATAATAAATTTGAAAAAATACAAATTTGGCCATTCTTCTTTCTCTAATTGCGCTTTTAACTTATCAAACTGTCCCATTTATATCAAGTCTTTCGCATGCAAAGTTAATCTTTTTACTTCTTTTACGACATTTTCAGGAAGGATATTCAAATTTACTTTTAGATCTTCTAAATTTGAGCTCATGAGTATTTTCTCAGCTTCCTTCAATGACGCTAACAAAATCATAGGGTCGGGCTCAGCGCTTCGAATGGCTGGAATTTCTATGTCCTCGCTGGGTGGATAACTCCAATGTAGTGCATATACTTTTTCTGTTTCCAACCATTGACGAATCACAGTGGTGAGAGGAGAGACTGTTTCAGCTTGTAAAACCTTCGATTTATAGTGGGTTCTATAGTTGTGCAGCTGATGAAAAGCTTGAATGAAATCATCCGAAAAACTAATGTTTAAATCCTCCTTTTGTTGGGGCTGAACTTCTTCCTCATTTTGATCGGTGAGCACGAGGTATGCTTGATACTTTTTCTGTAACTTATCCAAACGCGCATTCCACACCTTCGCAATAGGCGCTCGGGTTAAAAAAAAATGCTTTTGGTCAAAAAAATCTTGCTCCCAAACTTCTGTTAAATCTTCCTCTAATGTGTTGAGAAAAAATATCCTTGCTTGATCCTTTGTCATAACACAAATTTAAAAAACTTCTTAGATTACTGGATAATAAAGGTTAAATTTGAAGTTTAAACTTGAACTTCTTTTTTTGAAACAACACAAAGAAAGAAAGGCGTGCAAAAGTGATGAATGAGTAGATGAAAAAAAGAATTTTAGGAATAGATTTTGGATTAAAGCGCACAGGGATTGCAATTACAGATGAAAATAATATTATTGCTTCTGGTTTGACTACAGTGGACTCTCGAGAATTGATGGAATTTTTGATTAAAACTGTAGAAGAAAAAAATATAGGAACCATTGCTTTAGGTGAACCTAAACGATTAAATATGGAGGATTCTCATAGTTCTGAAAATGTAAGACTTTTTAGGCAAGCATTAGAAAAACAGTTCCCAGAAGTCAAAATTGTGATGGTTGACGAGCGTTTCACCTCGAAAATAGCAATGCAAAGCTTAATTTCTAGTGGCATTTCAAAGAAAAAACGCCAAAACAAAGCCTTAATTGATGAAGTAAGTGCAACGATTATTTTACAATCTTACATGTCGTCATTGTAACTGTCGACCAGTTACCTCACTACGAGAGCAGAAAATTAGAAATTAGACTTCAACTAATGGGATAGGAATTTATTTATTTCCCTTTTCGTAATCGGCTAAAAACTGTGCTAGCCCACTATCTGTAAGTGGATGATTGAGCAATTGTAAAATCGCTTTTAATGGCGAAGTCACCACATCTGCACCAAGCTCTGCACATTCAATAATATGCATTGGACTACGAATAGAAGCGGCTAGAATTTGTGTTTCAAAACCATAATTGTCAAATATTCCTCGAATTTGAGCAATTAGATTCATTCCATCAGAAGAAATATCGTCTAATCTTCCTACAAATGGAGAAACATAGGTAGCACCAGCTTTTGCAGCTAAAAGTGCTTGTCCAGCAGAGAATATGAGGGTGCAGTTGGTTTTGATTTTTTTGCTAGATAAATATTTTATTGCCTTAATCCCTTCCGCAGTGATAGGAACTTTAACCACTATATTGTCGTGCATATCAGCCAATTTCATTCCTTCTTTAATCATGCCTTCATAGCTTGTGGAAATCACTTCTGCACTCACTGGTCCGTTCACAATTTTACAAATGTCTACATAATGCTTGTCAATTGCAACTTGGCCAGTGATTTTTTCTTTTGCCATTAGCGAAGGATTGGTTGTTACTCCATCAAGAATTCCAAGATTATTAGCTTCCTTAATTTCGCTAAGGTTAGCGGTGTCAATAAAAAATTTCATATTACAAATTATTTAATGCTAAAATAAATATTTATTCATAAAAGAGGGAGAAGAAACAAAAAAACTATTTCATTATCGAATTTAAATAAATCAACAAGCAGCTAATTGTTATTGAAATCTAGTGGTGCTCTCGAAAGGATGTCAAATTTTTTTCCTTCTCTTTTCATTAATTTCTGCCAAATATTATCAATTGAAGTGTCCATAATTTCTAAGGGATTAATCACTGGAGCCACAATCCAATTGTTTCTGCTTATTTCTTCATCTAACTGTCCTCCAGTCCAGCCTGAATAACCTAAGAAAAATCGAACTTTCTTTTCGTCAATGGTTTTGTCATTAATTTGCTCCATGAGTAAATCGTAATCCCCTCCCATATAGATTCCGTCGGCAATTTCCACACTTCCAGGAAGACGATTGCCTAGGAGATGAAGAAAGAAAATGCTGTCTGTTTGAACAGGTCCACCAATGCTTACTCTTGAGCTAATGTTTGGAAAATTCTTTGCAATATCTGCTAAATTTAAGTCAATGTAATTGGATAAAACAAAGCCAAAAGTACCTTCTTCATTGTGTTCGCATAAATACACAACTGAACGTCCGAAGTATGCATCTTTAGAGAAAGGATCTGCAATTAATACACGACCTTTTTCAGGAGCTCTAGTGTTTTCAAATGAAAAGTCCATCATTGCATTGTTTTTAAGAGTAAACAAATATATATAACCTTACTAACTTCCGAAATATACCATAAAAAGGATAAATACATAAAGAAGTTTACTTCGTTTTATTAGAAGTTCTCCACAAAAAGTAGATAATCCTGTGAATCATTCATTTAGCAATAGGCTTATTTTAAGCTTTGTAGGGCCGTGTGATAAGGGATTGTTTTTTATAAAAACTCAGGTGGTTTTCTCAACTCTAATTTTGCACTTTGGAAAAGATTTGAAGTGGCGTTAAAGCGAACTAAAAAACTTTGTTGTCCTCCCACAGGTGTCCAGTAAAATGAAAGCTGCCAGCAGTGCATGTCCCTTGTTAAGGTAAGCTGAGTTTGTGTTAAATTGCCTATTTTTAAATCGTAACTGGCATTTAATCCTAGTTTCCATCGTTGGGTAAAACTCACATCACCAGAAATCATGATGTTTTGATTTTGTGTGTATTTTCTATCTGGGTCGTGAGGAGCTAAATTGATAAAATAGGTGTGTGTAAAATTGATTTTCCAAGGAATATCAAAGTCTATAATTTCATGGGGATTCATTGCAAAATATTGGTAGTCTGCGCCCCAAAAATCACCCATTACTTCTCGATTTGCATTGATTTTATCTTGCGATTCTCTAGTGGTGAACGTGTAAGTAGTGGAGATATTGGCACGTGTAAACCTTCCAATTCCTTGATTGTTATTCATGGCAAACTGATTGTATGTGATTCCATTTTCGTTCCACGCGTAGGGTGAAATCGCTCCGCTAGACACAATGCTTAATCCACGGACAGGAGTGAAGCGCAATTGTAAATTGATGTCTGAAAAATTCATTGAATCTTTAAAAATGTCGTAATTCCCAGAGATGGAAAGTGCGTCAATAATTCTCGTTTTCGTCATTTCATTGGTGGTGTCGCTTCTGCTTTTATGCTTGAGTTCAAAAGTATTGTTCAAAGAATAACTAATTAATCCTACATCTCTTCCAAAGCTTTCTCTATACAAACTGTTTTCGTAGGGAGAGTAATTTACTTCTAGATTGTCTGGACCAAGATACTCCGTAACGTATGAACTCATATTAGGTTGAAAACGAAAGGAAACTCTAGGCGTCATTACATGGCGCATTTTCATATCTCCTTTTCCGACAAAATTATAATATGCATATAAGCTTGTAGAAAGCTCTGTTTGAAAGGAAGCGTCATGAGATAATCCAAATCCTTGTAGTGTATCATTCACGATTTTACTTTCTCCATAATCGTATCGCTTTTCAATGGATTGAAAGTTCATGCGCATATTATAAGTTGCCGTAGTATTTAATGTCACGATTTTTTTGAACATTTGTAGTGGATAGCTGAGCCCTACATTATGTCGAATCCCATTTTGCATTTGATTGGCAATTAAATCAAATCTTTTATCAGAAAGTAAAGAGTCGGCAAACATCGCTCTGTTTTTAGCTTCCAAAGCGTAGGTTAAACCAATTTTCTCATAGAATTTTTCTCCTCCAATTCGATTTTTTCGCAGTGCTTTGAAAGGGAAAAATCGGTTAACGTTCACATTCAGTGTAGGTAAATCAGCATCTAACCTTTGTGAGGCTGAGTTTTGTTTTAAACCCGCTTTCAACCCAATTGTTACTGGCTTGCCTGGGAAATTTCTAATGAGGTTGATGTCTGAATTGAAGTTGTTTTGATAATATTGTTGGTTCAAGGGGTCTAAATTAGATTTACCACTATTGTCAGACTGGAAGTTAACACTTGAGTTAAAGCGCCAGTACGGGTTAGCTTTTACTTCTTGACGGTGCGACCACTGAACAACAATTTTTTGTTTTCTAATCGAATCGGCTGGAAAAGGCTGGCGAAATGAACTGTAGCCTAAATTCACGACCCCTGTATATTTGTATCGCTTTTTATAATCTGTTTGATTTTTTACTTCAAATGTCCCGCGTGAGTATAAACTTCCATAAAAGGTAGTTTGAACATTTTCTGAACGTTTAATAGGGAAGTAGTATCCTAAATCTTGGAAACCAAAACCGTATTGTGAAACAGGTGTAATCATCGGGAAAATGAGTCCGCTTTCCGCTTCTTTGTCTTGTGTAGGAATTACACTAAAAGGCAAGCCAAGGGGCGTAGGAATTCCTTTTACCCATAAATTCATCGGTCCCGTGGCAATTCTCTTTTCAGGAACCATTACGGCTTTAGATAGTTGGAAATGAAAGTGTGGTTCATCAAGTTCACAAGTGGTAAATTTACCTTGTGTGAAGTGAACCTCTTCATTGCTTTGTCTTTTAGCAACTCCCATGTGAAGGTGCATTTCATCTTGTTGCGTTCTCAATTCTTCTATATAACCTTTTTCTGTTTCAAAGTTGTAGCGAATGGAAGCAGCAGTAAATGATTGTGTTCCTTGTTCAAATTTTGGAATCCCCACTCGATTTCCTTCTTCATCAAGGGTATAAATAGCATAAACTTCCTTTTTCTCAGTGTCCATCTCTATTAAGTCGGCGGTAAGCTTAATTCCGTCATATTCAACCATAGCGCTCCCATACATCGAAATTTTATTAGTCTTTAAATTGGCTACAATTGAGTCAGTACTAGAGTAGTACACCTTTGAATCCATGGAGTTGTCTTCTCTGTAAATGCGTTTTCTTTGAGTGCTCACAAGCGTATCTTGAGCGAATACATCAGGACTTACGAGAATTATTAACAATCCAACGACGAAAAAATGCTTTATGGAATAAATTTTGCTCAATAGGACTTTGTAAATTTGTTATAGCAATTTATCAAAACGAATGCAAATCTAAAAAATTACATTGCTGTGAGGTCAAAAATATTTAAAACATTAGTATTAATTGTAGTATTTGGGTTAGTATTTCCATTATTTGGGAAAACCAACCTCGATAAAGCTCTTTCATCAGGGATAAATGTGGTGGTGATAGACCCTGGACATGGAGGAAAAGACCCAGGTTGTCATGGAGCAATTACAAACGAGAAAAATGTGGTTCTTGCTATAGGACTGAAGCTTGGTGAATACATTAAAAGTAGGTATCCACATATCGAAGTAATCTACACGAGGAAAGATGATACTTTTGTGGAGTTAGGTGAACGAGCTAAGATTGCCAATGAAGCCAATGCGGACGTTTTCATTTCAATTCACGCTAATGCTGCGTCATCTGCTGCTTATGGTGCGGAAACTTATGTGTTAGGTCTTCATCGAACAAAAAGTCAAGAAGAGGTAGCAAAACGTGAAAACAGTACAATTCTTTTTGAAAAAGATAGCGAAGAGAAATATAAAGGCTTTGATTTATCCCCTGATGCGATTATAGCAAGACAGATTCAATTGAGCGTTTTTTTAAATCAAAGCATAAGTCTAGCTTCAAAAATACAAAATAATTTTGCTGCAATTGGAAGAAGAGATCGTGGTGTGAAGCAAGCAGGGTTCTTAGTGTTGTACAAAACAACGATGCCAAGTATTCTTGTAGAAACTGGTTTCTTAACCAATCCAGAGGAAGAGAAGTTTTTAAATGACCCAGTGAATCAAATTAAAATGGCCAATTCAATTTTTAAAGGCTTTCAAGAGTATGTAGCAGAAATAGAAGGAGTAAATGTATTGGTCGAAAACGGAAAGGGATTTGAAGCTTCTATACAAGCCATGCAAGATGCGCCAACAAAGGAAGTGGTGAAAGAGGAAAGAAATATTGTTTATTTTAAAGTGCAGGTAGAAACTTCTCGCACTCCTTTGCCAGCAGACCATGATCGATTTAGAAATATCAATGTGCAAGAGTATCAAGAAGACGGACTTTACAAATATACTTCTGGTGTTTTTGAAAATGATTTTAATTCCGCTAATCATTATAAAAATCAAATGCGGAGTCTCGGGTTCGAACATGCTTTCGTAGTGGGTTTTATGAATGGAAAAAGGATTTCAATTGATGACGCTATCCGTTTATCAAAGAAATAATAATAGTTTAGAATGAAATTGATTTATATTGTTTTTTATTATTTTTAACCCTCAGACATTTATTTGTTATAACTTAGCATAAAAAAATCTTAAGATATTGAAAGTTTCTAAGGAATTTAAAATTGGATTAGCTGTGATTTTATCAACAGCCCTCCTTATTTTAGGAGTTAACTACCTCAAAGGGAATAGTTTTTTTGGAGGAGACGAAGTATATTATAGCTACTTTCCCACTTCTGGGGGATTAATGCCTTCTTCCTCTGTCACATTAAACGGAGTTGAGGTGGGTAAGGTGTTAGGCATCAACCTGGTGAGTCCAAACGTCTATAATGACCCCAATAAACGAGTTTTGGTGAAATTTAGCATTCAAACAAATGATTTAAAAATAGCTAAAGGCTCTGGAATTAAAATTGTTCCTGGAATGCTCAGCACAGAAATGCAAATAGATCAAAACTTCATTGCAGACCAAGGTTATTATAATATAGGAGACACTTTAAAAGGTACAGTAAGTCAAGAAATCACTGAGCAAATCGAAACTCAGCTACTTCCAGTGAAGGTGAAACTTGAAAACTTGATGACTTCAATTGATAATATTGTGAATTCTATTAGTGTGTTCTGGGATACATCGGCGGCTTACACTTTAGATCAAGGATTAAATGAAGTGAAATTGGCAATTGCTCGCTTTGGGCGTG